>Ga0302326_10004822_pt1 | contig 31049 bp, 27 predicted proteins | sample Palsa_T0_3_FD_202264 | JGI IMG/M metagenome (GOLD analysis project Ga0302326, IMG submission 202264) | Peat permafrost microbial communities from Stordalen Mire near Abisko, Sweden - Palsa_T0_3 | ecosystem: Environmental > Terrestrial > Soil > Palsa > Peat permafrost | place: Sweden: Abisko... | reverse complement strand
AAGCGCAAGCCCGGGACCGTCGCCAAGGTGTTTTCGACCCACCCCATGACGGACGACCGCATCCAGGCGTCGCAGAAGGAGATTCAGACGATCCTGGTAGCTAAACCCGAGTACGTGGTGAACACCCCGGAATTCAATGACGTCAAAGCGCGCCTGTACTCGCTGCACAGCCACCGGAAGATGGAGAAGGGCAAGGACGACCCCAGCCGCCCAACCTTGAAACGGACTCCGGGCAGCGGCGCCGGTCCGGTGGACGACAACGATAAGCAGCCCGCCGATCAGGACGACCGGCCTACGCTGAAGCGGCGCGATAGCGACAGCTCCAGCTAGAACTCGACCAGCGCGGTGAGTGCGAGCACGTTCAATATGCCGCCCCGTACCAGGATACACGGGCGTGTGAGTAGTGGGGCGGTCCCCCTGGACCGCGCGGGACGCCCTCGCCCCGATGCTGGATGCGAACGCCAGCGCCCTTCTATATCGGAAGCGGCGCGCCGCCTTGGATGACCGGAAACCACTTGATGAGCGATTGCAGGAAATAAAAGAGCGGGGTCCTCTGCAGGCTGCCGTTTGCAACGGCTGTGGCATAAGTTTGGTTCGCGATCCGATCCACGCCGCTAGACAGGGTTCCATTGTACACACAAACCGCCCCGACGGTTGAGGCGTCAAAAAGCTGAATCTCCGTGATGCCGTTGCCGGCAGCCCACATCGACAGGGCGGTCAGCTCCTGTCGATCCACGTCGTATAATCTCCAGTCGCAGTTGCCCGCCCCCTCGTACGCATTTCCGTCCCCGGCCGTTTGCGTCGCGGGGGACCAAGACTCGGACCACATCTCGGAGAACATCGTCTCCAGTCCGGCCGACTGCGCACCCGCGATCATGGTGGCCTGCGCTCCCAGCCCGTTGGTGGTATTCCAAACGTCGTCCGTATACACGTCCTGACCCACGTACTGGAGCGCGCACGGGTTGGGGGCGCAGGTCGCGAGAATGAGGGTCGCCTGATACGACGCCTCAAAGCGGTCCATTGCGATTCCGAGCTTCGAGGCCGGACTGAGGCTGTAGACAATGGTCATCATGTTGCCGACGAACGAGGCCCAGGACGCAGGCGTTCCAACGCTGGTGGGAGTCCAGCCGTAATTCGAGTCGTTGGAACTCATCTCGTGCATTACCGTGAACCGGTACGGTGTGTACTTCTTCGCGAGATACCCATACACTCCATAATTGGTGGCAGAAATACTCAGCCAGCTTCGCGTCGTGGTCATGCACGTCGAAATGTCTCCGGTAGTTCCATCGTACGGCGCGGTCATTACGTTTCCGCCCATGGTCGTCCCGGCCTTGCTGCCGCAGGTCCAGTTTCCATTGTTGTCCTTGGCCAGCGCGAGGTTCTCCGCCAGGAATCCGGGATTGATCGTCAGCTTGACGCTGGGATACTTGCTGCTCAGGTAAGTCAGCACGGTGTCGATATAGGCCCTCGCCGTTATGGACGCCGTCTGGTCGTCGGCGTAGATCCACGGACTGATGTTGACCTCCAGCACCGCCGCCCCCATGCTCACCAGCATATCGACCTGGTTCTCGGCTTGTTGGACGCTGAACGTGGTGCAGCCGAGCGTGTACGGTGAGGGTTCGCCGCAATAGACCTCGAACAGCGCCTGCAACTGGGCGCCGAACACCGGAAGTTTGATCTGGCTCCCGGCAATTGACGCGTAGACCTGCGGGATGCTGGCCTGCCGTGTTGTTAGATACTGCTGGAGCGTTGGATTCTGGGCCTGCAACAGGCCGATAGCGAAAAGCAGTGGCAAGAGGCGTTTTATTGACATTGGAATAATGCCCTCGCGTTGGAGGCGGCGCTGGTAGCCGAGCCGGTGACATAGGCGACGTACCAATGGTCTCCAGCCACAGGGAACGAGACTGTATCACTTGCGTCCGCGCACCCGAGCCCCGTGCCAGTGATCGTGCACGAGAGGCTCGTAGCCGTGCCGTTGAGGTATAAAGTGATCGTGTCCGTGACGCCGCTGCCCGGCGAGGTCCCGAGCCTGACGAAAAGGTTCCGAGCAGTGCAGACGAACGGCATCGCACTCGCGACGGCGCTGGTGATCAACGTGCCAGCGCAGTTAACGCTCGTGGAGGCGGGCACGAGCACGTACGTCGCCGCCGCCCCTGTAAAGCTGCCCATGCACCAATTCTCAAGCACCGCGTTATTGATGGTGGCCGGCAAGTCCGTCTGCGCGATGCTCCGGAAGCCCGGATTGGACGCACTGGCGAATAGAGCGTGCGTGGTCGTGTTATCCACTGTGACGGTGGCTGGTGCGGCGGCTGGGCCTCCCCCGACCACAACACCGTACTGGTTGAGTTGCGCGGACGAGGCCATGGCGGTGGTGCCGGAAAAGTACGGGATGCCGCCGCTGGTTCCCGAGGTCAGCCCCGTGCCGCCCTGCGGCACGGTCACAGCCGCGTTCGATGTGAGGATCGTGGCGGAGGCGGTTGGAAAAGCGAACGTGACGGGGCTGGTTGGGCCAGAGATGGCGAAGTAGGCGCTGCCCGTGCCGCCGTTGCCGCTTGGTAAAATGCCTGTGACCGCCGCCGGTTGGTCCAGGTGGACCGCGTCGTACACGGGGAGGCTCGATCCCCCAGCCTGCAGCGTCTGGTACTGCGTGCCTATGCCGAGCCGGCCCAGCGTGGACGCCGAGCTCGCGATCATCAAATCGCCTGTGGTCGTCAGCGGGGTCTGCGAGAAGGCCAGCGCGGTGTTCGTAAGCATCACCGTTCCTATGGCCGACGGCAGGGTAATTACGCCTGAAGCTGCGGCTGTGGGCTGGAGCGTGGTCGCGCCGCCCGAGCTACCGCCCAAAACCAACTGGCCGAGGGCGTTGCCGGCCATCCCAACGTAGGCCGCCCAGGTGTTGGGTGTGCTTGTGGGGTTACTGAACCGCACCTGGTTGTTCCCGGCGCTGTCCTGCACCAGAAAGACCGGCGAGGTGCCCTGGTTTGCGGATGCCTTGAAAAGAGCCGCGACATTGCCGCCGGATACTACCCCCGAGGGCGCCGTCACCTGCAGTGCGATCTCGCCGGTCGCCGTGGACCCCGCCGTCCCTGGTATAACCGTAAAGCCCTGGCCGACTATCGCTGGGGTGGCCAAAATCGTCCACTGGTCGCCTGAAGTGTGCCCCGTAAGCGACGCAAATGAAACCGTGACGCCATTGCTAAGGGGCATTGCGCCAGAGCCGGTCGTAAGCGTCGCCGACACCGCCGCGCTCCCCGAACAAGCCTCGCCCAAGGCCGCCGTCGTGGGAGCGGTGGCGTATCCATACCCCGGGGCGGTGATTGTCACGGTGCCCGCCACGCCGGCTGTGACGGCGAAATATCCGCTGCCGCCCGTGCCACCGGTTGTAAATTGGAGGGTGCAGAGGCCGTTCGTGGGCAGCGTCCCGCCGCTGGTGTATGAGGCGCTGGCGATACCCTGGGTGATTGCAGTGCCGGTGCTGCCGCCTGTGAAGTTGGTCCCATTGACGTTGTTGCCCCACGAGAATTGATTCGGACTTCCAGTGCTGGAAATTTTCACGCCGTAGATGGTCGCGCCGGTGCCGGTATAGATTCCGCCAGATGTCAGGTCGTTGAGGGTGGTGCAACAGTAGATTGCCGGTCCGGCGGTGGAGGGCAGGCCTGCGCTGGGCCACGGGTTGATAATCGCCAGATTGTCATCCTGGATGATGTGGGTGGCATCGGCGGCCGGCAAGGCGCAGGAAAGGTTCGCACCCTTCCAGATATGGACGCGGCTTTGCGCCGCGGCCCAGGTCGTGCCCAGCGACAAGCAATAGTAGTTGCTCGATGTAGTCGTCCCGATCGCGGGGATCTCGAGCACGCCGAAGCTCGTCCCCAGCGCTGCCAGCGCGTTGCTCAGGCACCCAGTGTTATTAGTGATGACTCCGCCGTCAACGGTCGGGCAGAAATCAGGGTACGCGTAACCACTCGTTTGTAACCTGGTGGCCAACGGGTTCAGCATCGCGCCCGCGCCGTTGTTGGTAAAGGTCGCGTTGATCGTCCCTGTGCCCGTGGTCACCACTGAAGCCCCGCTGCCTACGGTCATGGTAGCGGTTGTATTCGGGGTCATTGTGGTCCCGCTGATGCTGGAGAACGGAGTCTGTCCGCAGGCAAGCACCGCGAGCGCCAGAAACGCCAGACCGGATGTAATCTTACGCATAGGATGCCCCTCGAATTAGCGCTCTACTACTGAACAATCTGCAGAATGATGCCGCCCTTAAGCGTGGGGAGCGGCGGCTCTCCGTCGCGCGGCGCCACGGTTGTGGTAACGATTAGTGTCGCTGGGCCCGAGTAGGTTCCGGCGGGGATGCCCGAAACTTCGCCGAATATGACGGTGCGGTTGCCGAGGAGGGGCTCCGGCCCATCCGTAAACTGGAGCGCAATCTTCCCCTCCTCAATGACTTGGAACACCATGCTGCTGCCTCCGTTAGCGTTCGCCGTCTCGATGGAGACGTAGTACACCCCCCCGACCGGCGCCACGAGGAGATCCAGCGGCAGGACGACTACGCTCGTCGGCACGCCGTAGCAGAAATTTGCGGCACCGCTGCCAACGCACGGCACAGGCCCGGTCGGCCCTGAGGATATGGCGAAGCCCACAAAGCCCTGGGCTATCCGGAGACCCGCGCCCGTCGCGTCGGGGCCGTCGCCGCTGCTCGGAGGCGGAACGATGTAAAGCTGTATGCTGGCCGTCAGAGTCACGGGCGTGCCCCCGCCCTGGGGCGTGACAGTCGTGCTGGCCGTCAGGGTGGCTGGCCCGGTGTACGTGCCAGCCGGAATCTCCCCAGCCTTGGCGATGATGGTTTTCGCGTTCGCGCTGATGGCGCTGCCGGTGACCTCCATGCGCAGCACCTCAGCCTTGGACTCGTACAACCGGAGGATCGTGTCGGCCGTGCCGGAGAAATCCGCGGTTTCAAGCGACAGATAAAACACGCCGGAGGTTCCGGCCGGAACCAGGAGGTTGGTAGGCACCACCAATAATCCGGCGGGCACGCCGTAGCAAAATCCGGCAGTACCGGTACCCACACACGGTTCAGGCGCGCCAGAGCTCGACGGAACGCCGAATCCGAGGATTCCCTGCGCGATTGTGGCGTTTCCGCCCGCAGTTCCGCTTTCCGGCTGTACGCCTGTATCCTGTGCGAGCAGCGGCGCGGTCATAATGACGACGTAAACCAGCGTTTTCATTTAGAGCCTTCCTTTGATAGTGCGTTTCGGAGGCAAAACGTTTCACGGCGCGTGATGCCTCGGGTTGAATTCTACCACCGGACCGCCACAGCGGCCAGGAAAGCAGTACTAGCTTCGGGCGCCGAAGAGTCACCTGGAACCAGCGGCGGGAGAAACCGCCTGCCCCGCCATCTGCCTCAAGAATGCAGCCGCCGCTGCGAGCGATTCGCGCCCTTCCGGCACGAACGGATGGAACATTTGCCAGACGTGCGGCACCACCGGCCACATGGTCAGATGCACAGGCACGCCGGCGGCGCGCGCCCGCTTGGCCAGTTCGGTGGAATCGTCGCGCAGGGTTTCGTCCGCGCCCACGTGAATCAACAGCGGCGGCAGGCCGCGCAGATCGGCAAAGAGCGGAGAGATCAGCGGGTTGCGCGGATCGCCGCCGGTGTCCGCCATGTAGAGATCGCCGTGCCAGTGCTCCCATTTGTGAAGTTGGACCCGTTGAAACTGGTGCCCCACGAGAACTGGTTCGGGCTTCCAGTGCTGGAAATTTTCACGCCGTAGATGGTTGCGCCGGTGCCGGTATAGGTTCCCTCAGGTGTCAGGTCGTTGAGGGCGCAAATCGACGGCGGTGCGCACAGGTAAATCGCTGGTCCGACTGTAGAGGGCAGGCTTGCGCTGGGCCACGGGTTGATAGTCGCCAGATTGTCATCCTGGATGATGTGGGTGGCATCGGCGGGCGGGAGCGCACAGGAAAGCGTCGCGCCCTTCCAGATGTGGACGCGGCTCTGCGTCGCGGCCCACGTGGTGCCCAGCGACAAGCAATAGTAGTTGCTCGATGTAGTCGTCCCGATCGCGGGAATCTCGAGCACGCCGAAGCTCGTCCCGAGCGCTGCCAGCGCGTTGGTCAGGCACCCAGTGTTATTAGTGATGACTCCGCCGTCAACGGTCGGGCAGAAATCAGGGTAGGCGTAACCACTCGTTTGTAACCTGGTGGCCAACGGGTTCAGCATCGCGCCCGTGCCTGCGTTTGTAAACGTTGCATTGATTGTGCCCGTGCCCGTGGCCAACACGGAGGCCCCGCTTCCTACGGTCATGGTTGCGGTCGTATTGGTTCCGTTCGAGATGCTCGAGAACGGCGTCTGTCCGAAGGCCGACTGCGTCAGCACCAGGAAGGCCCAGCCGGGTGTCAGATTACGCATACAAAGACCTCCATTTAGCGCTCCGCTACTGCACAATCTGCAGGATGATGCCGCCCGTAAGGGTGGGGAGCGGAGGCTCCCCGTCGCGCGGCGCGACGGTTGTGGTGATGATCACGGTCGCAGGGCCTACTTGGGCGCCGGCGGGGATGCCCGAAACCTCGCCGAAGAAGACAATGCGGTTGCCCAGAACAGACTCGTCGTCCTGCGTGAATTGCAGCACGACTTTCCCGCCCTGGACGAACTGGAACAGCGTGCTGCCGTCCCCGTTCGCGTTCGCAGTCTGGATGGAGGCGTAGTACACTCCCCCAATTGTCGGGCCCACGAAGAGGTCTAGCGGCAGCACCGCCACGCCGACCGGCACTCCGTAGCAGAAATTTGACTCGCCGTTGCCCGCGCACGCGCTCGGCCCGCTCGGCTGCGGCGGAATCCCGAACCCGACGAATCCCTGGGCAATCCGAAGACCCACGTCCGTCGTCGTGTCGGGGCCGTCGCCGCTGTTCGGGGGCGGAACAATATAAAGCTGTATACTGGCGGTCAGAGTAACGGGCGCGCCCCCGCCCTGAGGCGTGACGGTCGTGCTGGCCGTGAGGGTCGCAGGCCCGGTGTACGTGCCAGCCGGAATCTCCCCAGCCCTGGCGATTATGGTTTTCGCGTTGGCGTTAATGGTGCTGCCGGTGACCTCCATGCGCAGCACCTCAGCCTTGGACTCGTACAACCGGAGGATCGTGTCGGCCGTGCCGGAGAAATCCGCGGTTTCAAGCGACAGATAAAACACGCCGGAGGTTCCGGCCGGAACCAGGAGATTGGTGGGCACCACCAACAATCCGGCGGGCACCCCGTAGCAAAATCCGGCGGTACCGGTACCGACACACGGTTCGGGCGCGCCCGAGCTTGACGGGACGCCGAACCCCAGGATTCCCTGCGCGATCAAGGCGTTTCCGCCCGCGGTTCCGCCATCCGGCCGGACTCCTGTATCCTGTGCGAGCAGCGGCGCGGTCATAAGAACGAAGTAGACCAGCGTTTTCATTGAGAGCCTTCTTTTGATAGTGCGCTTAAGAGGCGAAACGTTTCACGGCGCGTGATGCCTCGGGTTGAATTCTACCACCGGACCGCCACAGCGGCCAGGAAAGCAGTACTAGCGGGCTGGCGTTCAGCGAATGCCGCTTAGTTCCAACTAGACACGATTCCGCACAGGTCGGAGGGCCGCATTGCCCGCCCCGTAGTCGGGTAACCCGCCAGCCCGTGGCCCTTCTGGCAGTCCTAAGCCTTCTGCCAAACAGATCGTTCGCCGACGACAAGGAGAACGATCCCGACGAAATCGGCAATCGCGATGTTGGCAAAGGCGTCAATTTCTGGTCTTTGGAGAAAGAGATCGCGCTCGGCAAGCGGTTGGCGCAGGAAGTCGAGCGCCAAGCCAAAATGGTCGATGACCCGATCATTGCCGAGTACGTGAACCGGGTCGGGCAGAACCTGGTGCGCAACTCCGACGCCAAGGTTCCGTTCACCATCAAGGTTGTCGACTCCGAGGAAGTGAACGCTTTTGCGCTGCCCGGCGGGTTCTTCTTCGTGAATTCGGGCCTGATCCTGAAGGCGGATAGCGAATCCGAACTGGCGGGGGTGATGGCGCACGAGATCGCGCACGTGGCCGCGCGCCACGGCACTCGGCAGGCCACCCGCGGCGAGCTCGCGCAAATCGGCATGATCGCCGCATCCATCGCCATCCCCTATACTTGGACCGGCTACGCCGTCCGGCAGGGCATGGGCTTGGCCATCCCCATGGGATTCCTGGTCTTCACCCGCGGCATGGAAAAAGAAGCGGATTATCTGGGCCTGCAGTACATGTACAAGGCGGGCTACGATCCGACCTCGTTCGTGGACTTCTTCGAGAAGATCGAAACCATGGAAAAGCGCAAGCCCGGCACCGTGGCCAAGGTGTTCTCAACGCACCCCATGACGGACGACCGCATCAAGGCCTCCCAGACCGAGATTCAGACGATCCTGGTAGCCAAGCCCGAATACGTGGTCAACACTTCGGAGTTCAACCACGTGAAGGCGCGCCTGTACTCGCTGCACAGCCACCGGAAGATGGAGAAGGGCAAAGACGACCCGAGCCGCCCGACCTTGAAGCGGACTCCGGGTAGCGGCAACGGTCCGGTGGACGACAACGATAAGCAGCCTGCCGATCAGGACGAACCGGCCCACGCTGAAGCGGCGGGACAGCGACAGTTCCAGCTAGGACTGTCTGGCAATCAAAAGATGGGGCTTAGGGGGGTAACCCGCCGGACCCGCTATACGTATACAATTCAGCGGTACACCCAATTGGCGTATAGTATAGTAACAGGAGTTTTCCACTCATGAAGCGCTTCCTAGCCATCCCCGTGGCCTTCCTGGCAGTTCTCACCTTTCTGCCAACCCGCTCTCTGGCCGACGACAAGGAAAAGGATCCCGACGAAATCGGCAATCGGGACGTTGGCAAAGGTGTTAATTTCTGGTCGCTGGAGAAAGAAATCGCCCTCGGCAAGCAACTGGCGCAGGAAGTCGAGCGCCAGGCCAAAATCGTCGATGATCCGATCGTCGCCGAGTACGTAAACCGGGTCGGTCAAAACCTGGTGCGCAATTCCGACGCTAAAGTTCCGTTCACCATTAAGGTGCTCGACTCCGAAGAGGTGAACGCTTTCGCGCTACCCGGCGGGTTCTTCTTCGTGAACTCAGGCTTGATCCTGAAAGCGGACAGCGAGTCGGAGCTGGCAGGCGTGATGGCGCACGAGATCGCGCATGTCGCGGCGCGTCACGGCACACGGCAGGCCACCCGCGGCCAACTGATCAACATCGCCACGATTCCGCTGATCTTCATGGGAGGCTGGACGGGTTACGCCATCCGGCAGGGCGCTGGCTTGGCCATCCCCATGGGATTCCTGGCCTTCACCCGCGGCATGGAACGGGAAGCGGATTACCTCGGCCTGCAGTACATGTACAAGGCCGGTTACGATCCGACCTCGTTCGTGGACTTCTTCGAGAAGATCGAGACCCTGGAGAAACGTAAGCCGGGCACCGTCGCTAAAGTGTTTTCAACCCACCCGATGACGGACGACCGCATCCAGGCGTCGCAGAAGGAGATTCAGACGATCCTGGTAGCCAAACCCGAGTACGTGGTCAACACATCGGAGTTTAACGATGTGAAAGCGCGCTTGTACTCGCTGCACAACCACAAGAAGTTTGAAAAGGGCAAGGACGATCCCAGCCGTCCGACCTTGCGGCGGAGCCCGGGCAGCGGCACCGGTCCGGTGGACGACAACAATAAGCAGCCTGCCGATCAGGACGACCGGCCCACTCTGAAGCGGCGGGATAGCGGCGACAGCTCTTCCAGCAGTTCCAGCTAGTCGCTAATTGTGGGGCGGACCCCCGGTCCGCGCGGGTCCCCCTGGACCCGCTCTTTTGTGCGGAAAACCAAGGCTTTCGGCGATCGCGAGTGGCCGACGAGGGCGTCGGCCGCAGTCCAGGGGGACCGCCCCACAATTAATGCAGGTGTTCGGTTGTGGAATAAGTAAGTGACATTGGGCCGGATTGCTACCCCCACGAGTTTACGATAACTGCAGCGGATGAAGAATATCATCGTGGGCACGGCCGGCCACATCGATCACGGCAAAACCGCGCTCGTAAAGGCGCTCACCGGCATCGACGCGGATCGCCTGGAAGAGGAAAAGCGCCGCGGCATCACCATCGATATCGGTTTCGCGCACCTGCAATTGACGCCCGCGCTGCGGCTGGGCTTCGTGGATGTGCCCGGCCACGAACGCTTCATCAAGAACATGTTGGCCGGCGTGGGCGGCATCGACCTGGTTTTGTTCGTAATCGCCGCCGATGAGTCCATCAAGCCGCAAACGCGCGAGCACTTCGACATTTGCCGTCTGCTGGGAATTCCGCAAGGCGTGGTGGCGCTCACCAAGGCCGATCTGGTCGAGCCGGACATTCTGGAACTGGTGCGTCTGGAGGTCGAGGAGTTCGTGGCGGGGTCGTTTCTGGAGGGGGCGCCGGTGGTGGCCTTCAGCTCCGTCACGGGCGCCGGGCTGGACGATCTGCGCCAAGCGTTGCAGCGCGCCGCTTCCACCGTGCAGGAAAAGAGCGCGGCGGGGCATTTCCGCTTGCCCCTGGATCGCGCCTTTACCGTGAAAGGCTTCGGCACCGTGGTGACCGGAACGTTGATTTCGGGCAATGTCCGCAAGGAGCAGGAAGTCGAACTGTACCCGACCGGCCGGCGTCTGCGGGTGCGCGGCGTACAGGTTTACGGCGAGCCCGCCGAGCAGGCGCGGGCCGGGCAGCGCACCGCGCTCAACCTGGCGGACATCGAACCAGCGGAAGTGACGCGCGGCATGGTGCTGGCCGCGCCGGGAACATTCCGGATCGTCACGCAAGTGGATTGCGCGCTCGAACTCTTGCCTTCGGCCAAGCCGCTGAAGCATCGCGCGCCGGTGCATTTTCACGCGGGCACGGCGGAGATCGAAGCGCAAGTGCGGCTGCTGGAGGGCGCCACGGCGCTGAAGCCAGGCCAGCGTTGCTGGGCGCGCATCGTGCTGCGCGAGCCGGCGCTGCTGCTGCCGGGCGATCGCTTTATCATCCGTATGTTTTCTCCCGTGGTGACGATTGGCGGTGGCGTGGTGCTGGACACCGGCGGCAAGCGGTATCGCAAGAGCGATCGCGTGGCGGAGCGGCTGCGCACGCTCGCGGAAGCGTCCGCGGCAGAGCGGGTCGCGCTGCTCGTGCGTGAATCGAAATACGGCATGGGTACGGTCGAGCTAGTGTCGCGCACGGGCCTCACGGAGCGTGAGATCGAAGCTATAGGGGAGCGGGGACCGCTCCCTGACGGTCGGGGCTCGGTATACTTCAAGCCCTGGTTTGCGGATCGCGCATGGTTCCAGTCCGCCGGCGAGAAGGTGCTGCGCGCGGTACGCGAGTTTCATCTGAAGCACCCGCTGCTGCCCGGCATCCCCAAGCAGGATTTGCGCGGCCGCGAGCTGCCGGATTCGCCCGCCTTCCTGATCGACGCCATTCTCGCGCAGGAGAAACAGATCGTGGTGGAAGGCGAAAACGTGCGGCTGGCCAGCCACAAGCTGGTACTGAAACAAGACGAGCAACAGGCCCGCACGGCCATCGAGCGCGCTTTCGAGCAGGCCGGCCTGGCCGTGCCCGCGCTGCCCGATGTGCTGGCGAAATCCGGCGTGGAGGCGGCCCGGGCCCGCTCACTGCTGCAGATCCTGCTGCGTGAAAAGCGGCTGATCCGGGTGGGCGACGACCTGGTCTTCCATCACACCGCCATGGAAAAACTGCGCACGATGCTGGCCGCGCGCCAAGGCGCGCGCTTCAACGTCGGCACGTTCAAGGATTGGACGGGCATCTCCCGCAAATACGCCATCCCGCTGCTGGAGTATCTGGACCGCGAGCGGATCACGCGCCGCGAAGGCGATGAGCGGGCGGTCCTATGAGTCCGCTCCAGGGTACAATCACGAAATGGCCACCCAGAATTATTCCAACCATGTCCGCCTGGTGCCGGGATTCCACTTCCTCCTGGCGAGTCTCCTGTTCCTGACGCTGATCGGATCGCTGATCAATCTCTATATGTCGCACGGCGATCACGTGCGCTTCCATACTTCACTGTTGGTCGTGGTGCTCACGATCTGCTGCGGCATGCTGTTCTATTACACCCGGACGTTTGCCTGCAAAGCGCAGGACCGCGCCATACGCGCCGAGGAAAACCTGCGTCACTTCGTGCTGACGGGCAAACTGCTCGATGCACGTCTGGCCATGCGCCAAGTCATCGCGCTGCGCTTCGCGCCGGATATCGAATTTGTCGATCTTGCCAGGATCGCGGCCGAGCGCAACATGCCCGCCTCCGACATCAAGCGGGCCATCAAAAACTGGAAGGCCGACGACTATAGAGTGTGAGGACCGGCTATGGCGCAAACAGAATCGACCATGCCTGCGCTGGGAACACCCGCCGCGGATTTTCATTTGCCGGACGTGGTGGCTGGCGCGACAGTCTGCCTCGACACCTTCGCCGGCAAGCAGGCCCTGCTGGTGATGTTCGTCTCCCGCCACTGCCCTTACGTACAGCACGTCAAGCACGAACTGGCGCGGCTCGGAAAGGATTACGTCGGCCGGCCGCTGGGCATCGTGGCGATTTCGCCTAACTACGTCGTCCAATATCCCGACGATGCGCCCGAGCGGCTGCAGGAGATGGCCGCGGAACTCGGCATGAATTATCCGATTTGCTACGACGAGACCCAAGGGGTAGCCAAGGCTTACGACGCTGCGTGCACGCCGGACTTCTTCCTGTTCGACGCCCACCGGCGGCTGGTCTACCGCGGACAATTGGATGGCGCGCGTCCGCGCAATGACGTGCCTGTAACGGGTGCGGATCTGCGCGCGGCGATCGACGCGGTGCTGGCCGGACAGCCGGTCAATCCTCGGCAGCGGCCGAGCGTCGGTTGCAATATCACGTGGAAACCTTGACGTGGCGCACACACTCGATATTACAATCCGGTGACCGACAGGCTGAAGCCTGTCCCACCATCATTTTCCCCTTGCCCTTCCCGCCGATTCTTAGGACACTGAAGCTTTGGAGGCAGGAGTGGAGAAGAACGCCAGGAAAGGCTCGCTCGTCATGGAGCCGACGGAGCGATGGACACCGCAGGACGCCAGCGAACTCTACGACGTGGCCAGTTGGGGCAAGGGCTACTTTTCGGTGGACGGCAGCGGCCACCTGTGCGTGCATCCCGCCAAGGATCCGCAGCGCTCCATCGATCTGAAACAACTGGTCGATACCCTGGTGCTGCGCGGCATCTCGCTGCCGGTGCTGGTGCGTTTCGCCGGCATTCTGGAGCACCGCTTGGGCGAACTGAACGGGGCTTTTCAAACCGCCATCGCCGAACATCGCTACCAGGGCAAATATTGTTGCGTGTACCCCATCAAGGTCAATCAGCAGCGGCAGGTTGTGGAAGAAGTGCTGGAGTTCGGCCGTCCGTTCAAGTTCGGCCTGGAGGCGGGATCCAAGCCCGAACTGATGGCCGTGATGGCCATGGCCGACAACGAAACGCCCATCGTCTGCAACGGCTTCAAGGACGACGAATACATCGAGATGGCCATGCTGGCGCAGAAGCTGGGGCGCCACATTATTCCGGTGGTCGAGAAGTATACGGAGCTGAAGCTTATTTTGCGCTACTCCGAGCGGGTGGGCGTGCGGCCCATGATCGGGCTGCGCGTGAAGCTGGCCAGCCGCGGCTCCGGCCGTTGGCGCTCGTCGGGCGGCTACCGTTCCAAGTTCGGACTTTCGGTGAGCGAAGCGGTGCGCGCGCTGCAGGAGTTGAAAGACGCGGGCATGGCCGACTGCCTGAACTTGCTCCACTTCCACCTTGGCAGCCAGATCACCAACATCCGCCAGATCAAGGCTGCGGTGAACGAGGCCGTGCGCGTGTACGTGGACTTGTCGCGCGCCGGCGCCGGACTGCGCTACCTGGACGTCGGCGGCGGGCTGGGCATCGACTACGACGGCTCGCAGACCGACTTCGAATCCAGCGTCAATTACACGCTGCAGGAATACGCCAACGATGTGGTCTATCACATTCAAAGCGTGTGCGACGAAGTGGGCGTGCCGCATCCCACGATCGTCACCGAGAGCGGGCGCGCCATTGCCGCGTATCACAGCGTGCTAGTGTTCAACGTGTTGGGTGTGTCGGGCATGGGCGAATCCGACGTGCCAGCGGAGGTTTCGGCCGACGCCGAACAGCCGCTCATCGACCTGGGGGAAACCAATCGGTCGCTCACTACCAAGAATTTGTTGGAGAGCTATCACGACGCGCAGCAGGCGCTGGACCAGGCGCTGAACCTGTTCAGCTTGGGCTACCTCTCGCTGGAGCAGCGCTGCCAGTGCGAGAACCTGTATTGGGCGATCAGCCGCCGCATACAGGCCTTGGCGCAGTCGCTCGATTATTTCCCGGAAGAGCTGGAGGGCCTGGAAGCCATGCTCTCGGACACGTATTTCTGCAATTTTTCGCTGTTTCAGAGCATGCCGGATAGCTGGGCCATCAAGCAGTTGTTCCCGGTGATGCCGATTCACCGCCTGGATGAAGAGCCCAAACGCCACGCCATTCTGGGCGATATCACCTGCGATTCGGATGGCAAGGTGGATCAGTTCATCGACCGCCGCGATGTGAAGCGCACGCTGGCGCTGCACCCCTTCGATGGCGGCGACTACTATCTGGGCGCGTTCCTGCTGGGCGCGTACCAGGAGATTCTGGGCGATCTGCACAACCTGTTCGGCGACACCAATACGGTGCACGTGCGGATGGGCGAGACCGGCGAGATCATCCTGGATTCGGTGATCAAGGGCGACACTGTGCGCGAGGTGCTCAACTACGTGCAGTTTTCGGCGGACGCGCTGGTGAGCCGGCTGCGCCGGGATGTGGAGACGGCGCTGCGGGAGGGGCGGCTGGGGTATGAGGAATCCGGGCGGCTGCTGAAGTTTTATGAAGAGGGGTTGCACGGGTATACGTATCTGGAGGATGTGCACGAGCAGTAGGGGGCGTGCGCATCCTGGCGTCCGAAGTCTTGGAGCTTAGAACGCCGACGTCAATTCATTCGCGCGGAAGGAACACTCCTAACTTACTCGCCGAATGGTTACGTCTGTGGGCCGAGTGGTCTAAGTTTCATCTACGCGGCGTTGAGGGTCGTTAAAGACAAAATCTTTATCCTTTACGAACGTGGTGAGTCCGGGTCGAACGCGCTGAATGGTCACGCCGGCCTGCCGCATGCGCACCGCTGAGAGGGGGCGCGGCAGACGCTCTCCGAGAAGCGATTTCTTGAGCGTCGTAATGAAGTGACCCTTTATCCAGGATGGCTCCGGCAACCCGTCTAGCCGGGCTCAAATCGCAGGGTGGTTGGACCGTCCGCGCCTAGGCTGCCGAACGGAACGATTAGAACGGAATCGACTCGTTCGCTTAGATTACGGGAGTCGAGCGACACGATCAAGACCCAATGACGCACTGGCGGCTTTCCCAACATCGCAGTCCAAATCTCGCCGCGCCGAGGAGAAACGCTATGGCTGGTCAAAGTCCATCTCTTGAGATAAGGCCCTCAAGGCGTCTTCAAGATCGGTCTCTTCCGCGGCGGCTTTGGAAGTCAGGCCTTTGAAGTAAGCGGCTGTCTGACGCTCCAACGTAGCGCGGTCGTCCAGCCTGCGGGCCATTTCCACCGCCTTGTCCACTGCCTCTCCGACACTTTCCGCCCAGCCCGCTTTTACCATTATGTGGAGGTAAGCATAGTTGTTCGCACCAATTGTAGTGGACAGTTTCTTGCGCAGCGGCATATCTCCTATTTTAGGGAATAAACGGTCCTCTACACAAGAAATCCGGCGGCTCCATAGTCACTGAGGACGGGCGCGCCATTGCCGCCTGTCACAGCGTGCTGGTGTTGCTCAACGTCGTCCCGTATCGGCCGGTTTACCGGCAGCATCGGAGAAGTTGCCCGTCCGGTTCAGCAGCGACGGGACCTGCGTGAATTTTCAAATGCCCCAAAATTTCGCCGACGACCGCGTCTTCCCGGCCAACCCGCCGCGGCAAACCCAGTTCGCGTTGCGATATAGTTTCTAAGTAGATGATTGGAACAACCGTCACGCATTACCGCATCGCCTCTAAGTTGGGCGAAGGCGGAATGGGTGTAGTGTACGAAGCGGAGGATCTCACGCTGGGACGCCGCGTGGCGCTCAAGTTCTGCTCGAGCGGACGCGGCGACGAGAGACTTCGCGCCAACCTGCTCAAGGAAGCCCGCGCCGCGTCTTCGCTCTCGCACCCCAACATCGCGACCGTCTACGAGTTCGTCGAGAACCCCGGCGGCGATCCCTTCATCGCCATGGAACTGGTGTCCGGCGCCAGCTTGCGGCACATCCTCGGCGAGCGGCGTTTGACTGTCGAGGAAACGCTGAAAGTGGCCGCCGGAGTGGCGTCGGCGTTGGCGGAAGCGCACCGCCACGGCATCATCCACCGCGACATCAAGCCCGGCAATATCCAGATCACTTCCGCGGGCGACGTCAAGGTGCTCGATTTCGGCATCGCGCGGACGCCCGTTCCGCCGGCGGAAGGCGAGCCAACCGCGGCCGCGGCCACCCAAACGCTGGAAGGCTTCTCCGGAACGCCGCTCTATATGTCGCCCGAACAGGCGTCCGGTGAAATGGTGGATGTGCGCTCGGACCTGTTCTCACTGGGCGTGGTCCTTTATGAGTGCCTGGCCGGTACATCGCCGTTCGCCGCGGATAACCTCACGTCGACTCTGGCGCGGTTGTTGACCTGGGAGCCGCCGCCGCCTTCGCGGCTGAATCCGCGGTCCCCCGCCAACCTAGACCGCGTCGTTTTGAAGCTGCTGGCGAAGGACCGGCGGCAACGCTATGCAACCGCCGGCGAACTGCTGGATGACCTGCGCGCTCCCGAACGCGCGCCCGCACGTCGGCCCTCGCGACGGCGCGCCGTGGCCGTGCTAGCCGGAGGCGCGGTCTGCGTGGGAGGCGGAGTGCCGGTGTGGTTGTGGATTGCCCGGCGCCCCCGCGACCCTGCGGCGGCAGCGGTTCCCTGGTACCGCGAGGGCGTCGCAGCCTTGCACAACGGCAGCTATCACCGGGCGGGCAAGGCTCTGGCCCGCGCGGTGGAGATCGACCCTGCTTACGCCATGGCGCACGCCTACCTGGCTGAAGCCTGGTACGAACTCGACTACCTGGAACGCGCCAAGGACGAATTGCTCAAGACGATGTCTACGCACGATTCGCTGACGGACGTCGAGACCCTGCATCTCGACGCGATCCGCCAGACGGTCACGGGCGAGTTCAAGGCGGCGGCGGAGAAGTTCCAGGAATCGTCCGCGCGTGTGCCGCCGGACGAGCGCGGCTGGGCGCTGCTCGACCTGGGCCGCGCGCAGGAACGCAATCAGGATCCAAGAAAGGCCATCGCGGCGTATTCCGAAGCGGTTCGCCTGGATGCCCAGAACGCCGCCGCCTGGATGCGCCTGGGAGCCCTGCAGGCCCGCACCGGCGCAAGGGCGGACTCGGGCCGCTCGCTCGACCGCGCCGAGAGCTTGTTCCAAGCCGGCTCCAACGTGGAAGGCGTGACCGAATGTCTCTACGTTCGCGCCCGCAATGCCCGCACTCCCGCCGAAGCCCGCGAACTGATCGGCAGGGCGCTGGCCGCGGCCCGCGTCACCGGCAACGACCAGCAGCAAATCAAGCTCTTGCTCTTGTCGAGCAACGCCGATCTCGACGCCGGCCACACCGCGGAAGCTCTGGACGACGCCAACCGCGCTATCGCCATCGCGCGCGCCGGCGGCATCGAGAACCTGGTCTCGCACGGGCTGATCGATCGGGGCAGCGCGCTGTTTGTCAAAGGCCGCACCGCAGAGGCCCTGCGCACCATGCAGGAAGCCCTCGATATTGCCCGGCGCAACCGCGAGAAGCGGTCGGAAGCCCGGGCGCTGGTGAATCTGGGCAGCATCCGCATTCAGACGGGGGACACGGCGCAAGGCTGGCAGGACGTGCAGGCCGCGCTGGCCTACTACCGCCAGGGCAGTTTCCGGACGGAGGCCGCGCTCGCCCTAATCTTGCTGGGTCGTGCCGCGCTCGACAAAGGCGATTACGACGGGGCGCGCCGCGCCTTTGACGAGACCCTGGCGACAATGCAGCCGGCTGGTCCGTCACTGCCGCTGGCGCTTGCGCAGGAGGGGCTGGCCCGCCTCGAATATCTGCAGGACCGCTGGCCGCAGGCGCTGCGCATGTTCGACGAGACGCGGGGTGTTTTCGAGGCCATCGGTAATTCGTCCGGCGCGGCCACCAATGAACTGAACGTGGCGGTGATGCACGCCAGGCTCGGGCATAAAGGTGCCGGCGCGGCGGCCCCGCAAGCGGCCGTGAATGCCAATTCTGTCAGCGCCCTCCAAATCGCTTTGATGCAGGAACGTTACAGCGAAGCCCGCGCGAAAGCCGAGGATCTGCTGCAGAGCGCCGACGCGAGCGACTCGGAAACGCGGCGCGGCGCCAGCCTGGTGCTGGGCCTGGCGCTGGCCCGCTCCGGCGCGGGAGCCCGCGGCCTGGAGGCGTGCCGCGAGGCGTTCGACCTGGCGCACGCGGCCGGCAACCCAGCCGCCGAAGCTGAGGCGCTGCTGGGCTCGGCGGAAGCGGCGCTGGCAGCCGGCGATCGCGCGGCGGCCGCCGGATATGCGGGCCGCGCGCGCGCGTTCTTTGGATCGGCGAAGAAACCGGAGTCGCTCTGGCGCGCGTGCGTGCTGCTGCTGCGATCCGGCGCGCCGGACCGCGCGGTCGCGGCCCAGGCCGCCGCCGCGCTCGGCGAACTGAAGGCCTCCTGGCCCGCGGAAGATTTTCGCTCGTATTTGGATCGTCCGGTCATCCGGCGTATGCATGCGGAACTGCTACGCGCCGACCCGGCGGCGCCTACAGTCAACTAGTGGAAAGGAACAACCACCTCATGATACGGCTCACACTCACAACTTCTCTCACCCTCGCGATTCTGCTACTGTGCGGCCCATCGCGGATCGAGGCCCAAGGCAACACCCCCATCACGGTAAAGGACGGATCCATCCTGCTTAGTGCGGGCGGACTGGACGCCGGCAAAACCTGGACAATCAGTCCAGCCGAGTTGCGGCATCTGAACGCCAATGGGGTATTGAGCGGCTTGAAGATCACCGAAGGGGGCGCCGACCGCTGCGCGGGCAACGCAACCTGCGGCATCGACCCGGCGAAGCCTTGGACGATCCAGGTGGTCTACAACGAGAGATGGGTGACCATCGCTTCCTTCTCCGCAAACAAGGGAGTGCACGTCAAGTTTTCCCCCAAAATCACTTTCGATCAGTGGCAGAAAACCGCGAATCCCGACGAGCGCGAGTTCGGCCACGGCGAGGGCCGCCACATCAGCAGCATTAAAGTGAACGGTAGCGCCACCAGCCTGTGCTCGGGCAAAGGTGCCTGCGCGGTCGAGTTGATTTACAGGACCCCGTAGCGCACGCACTCGTGCGTGCCGTGTCGAGACTGGTCTCGACACCCTGGCGCGGGTTATCATCCTCTACAGCATGCATATCCTCTTGAAGTTGACTCTGGCCGCTTGGTTTCTGCCCCTGGCGGCCGGCCAGCAGCCGCTGCGCCTTTGCATCGCGGGGCTGGTACACGGCCACGTGGACGGTTTCTTGCGCGCCGCGGGCCAGCGTAAGGACGTAGAGATCGCCGGCGTCTTCGACCCGGATGCCGCGCTCCAGCGGCAATACGCGCAACGCTACGGCCTGGCGCAATCCGTATTCTTCACGAACCTGGGCGCCATGCTGGATCGCGTGAAGCCGGAAGCGGTAGCCTCGTTCACCAGCACGTTCGACCATGCCATGGTGGTGGAAGCGTGCGCGCGGCGCAACATCGACGTGATGATGGAGAAGCCCCTGGCCGTGAATATGGCGGACGCGCGGGCCATCGCGCGCGCCGCGCACGACGGCGGCATTCACGTGATTGTGAATTACGAGACCACTTGGTATGCGAGCCACAGCGCGATGTGGCGCCTGATCAAGACGCAGAAGGCCGCCGGCGATATTCGCAAGATGGTCGCGATGGATGGCCACCAGGGGCCGAAGGAGATCGGCGTGGGACCGGAGTTTCTCGGCTGGCTCACCGATCCGGTGAAGAACGGCGCGGGCGCGTTGTTCGACTTCGGCTGCTATGGCGCCAACCTGATGACCTGGATGATGGATAACCAGCGTCCCGTGGCGGTGACCGCCATCACCCAAGCCATCAAGCCCCAAGTCTATGCGCGCGTAGACGATGAAGCCTCCGTGCTGATCGAATATCCCAAGGCGCAGGGCATCATTCAAGCCTCGTGGAACTGGCCTTTCGGCCGCAAGGATTTCGAAGTCTACGGCGAGCGCGGATACGCCATTGCGACCGGCGGCGATGCGCTACGCGTGAGGTTGCCGGGCGGGCAGGAAGAGGCTCGCACGCCGGAGGAGCTGCCGCCCGAAGACCACGATTCCCTGTCGTATCTCGCGGCGGTCGTGCGCGGCACGCGTAAGCCCGCCGGATTGTCGTCGCTCGAAAACAACATGATCGTAACCGAGATTTTGGTGGCCGCGCGCGAGTCCGCGCGGACCGGCCGCACGATCAAGCTGAGCGGGGAACCAGCGCAGTGACCGGCCTTTTTGGTCTTGCGGTACTCGAGCTGGTGGCGATGTGGGTGCTGTGGCTGTATCCGTTCCTGCGCAAGCGGTTCACCGGACCGAAGCGGCAGTCGGAAGTCATGGCGCACAGCGGCGATTGGGGGCTGGCGCTGGAGAGCGCGGGTATATTCTTCGCCTGGCTATGGCTGCCGAATACACCCCTGCCGGGCTTGGCGCGCATGATCGCGTCCATGCTGCTGGCGCCGGTGGCGGCCGTCTTCGGCTGGCTGTCGGTGCGGCATCTGGGGAAGCAACTCCGCATTCTGGCGGGTTTGTATGCGGATCATGAACTGATCCGCACGGGGCCGTATGCCATCGTGCGGCATCCGGTGTATGCCTCGCTGTTTTTGATGACGCTTGCGACCGGGCTGCTTTTCGCGCGGTGGCCGTTATTGCTGCTCAGCATCGCGCTCTATATCGCAGGGACGGAGATTCGCATTCGCGCGGAGGAGGGGCTGTTGCGCGCGCGTTTCGGGGAAGAGTTCGAGGAGTACCGGCGTCAGGTGCCGGCTTATTTGCCGTTCTTGCGGTGAGGGGTTGGACCCACCGCCCATCACCATCCACCTAGTTTTTCCGCGAGCGCCAGCGCACCATACAGGACGCTGTCGTCGCCCAGCGCCGCTGGAACCACATCGATGCGCGCGCCGGACCAGTCCGTGATTTGCCTTCGCAGTTCGGCGCGTAGCGGATCGAAGAGCCGGTCGCCCGCCTTGCTAATGCCGCCGCCAATTACGATGCGCGCCGGATTCAGCAGCATGATGCAAGCCTTCAGCCCCAGCGCCAGATCCACTACGTAGCGGCTGACGAAGGCGGGATCGCGCATCAGCTCCTCAGCGGTCTTGCCGTAATCCCGCGCCAGCCACCTGCCGCTGCACATGCGCTCGAAACAGCCGTGCCAGCCGCATAGGCACTGGGGACCGTCGGGCCGGATGGTCAAGTGGCCGATCTCGCCGCCATACGAATCGGCGCCACGCCAGATGCGGCCATCGTCATAGATGCCGCCGCCGATGCCTGTGGAAAGCGTCATGTAGAACAGCGGCGAGTAGCCGCGTCCGGCGCCGAAGCGGGCCTCGCCCAGCGCGCCGGCGTTGGCGTCGTTATCCATGATGGCGGGCACGCCGAGCAGTTCGCGCACCCAGTCGGTGAGCCGGAAATCGCGCCACCCGCCCACGTGCGTGGAGAGCGCCACGCGCTGCTCCTGGAAGATCACCGGACCGCCGAAGCCGATGCCGCAGCGATCCGCGGGCGCTTCGCGCTGCCAGGCGCGCGCGATGGTTGAGATTTGATCCAGCATCCAGTCGCGGCCGCCTTCGGCATCGGTGCGGCGGGACTCGCGGCGCACCATGCGATCGCCGTCGAACGCCGCGATGGAGAACTTGGTGCCGCCGACATCAATCGCCAGGGTTTGTTTCTCGGGCATACGCTGCCAGAACCTCCTCGGGCGAGGCTGTGCCGGTTCCTTTCTTCATGATCGTGATGGAAGCCACCAGGTTACCGAAACGCGCGGCTTCCGCAGGCGATCCGGTCACGCGCAGGGCTAGCGACGCGCCCGCCGAGAAGCTGTCGCCCGCGCCGCAGATGTCCACGGGATTGGGGATCGGATTCCGGAGAACCCGCTCAGGCCTGGAGGCCCGCCCCACCATAAGCACGCCATCGGGGCCGTCCGTCACGAACATCAGCGGCGCTTGCGCGTAGCGCAGGAGCGCCGGAAAATCAACGCGGCCGAACAGTTCGCGGCAGGCGCTCTCGGCCTCCTGCCGATTTGGTTTGAGGATGACGTTGCGGAACAGGTGGATGCGGGTGCGTGAATCGGCGAAGAAGATGCGCTCGGGATATTGCGGCGCAAGCTCGGCGAGCAGGTCGCGCACGGCGGGCGTGACGACGCCGCCCTGGCTAGTCTCTGCCTGATCGGCAATCAGGACGATGTCGAACGACTCGACCGCCATCTGTAGATTGTCGAGAATCTGGCGCTCTACATCGGGCGGCAGCGGCGTGGTGTTGATGAAATCCATACGGGGCTGGTCTTCGATGCCTGTGCGCGCGTTGATCGCTTTTATATACGTGAACGTCTGTATGGCGGGAGTGCGCACGCACAAATCCGCAGAGATTCCGCGCGCGCCCAGTGCCCGCGAAAGCTCCGTGCCGAAGCCATCCTGGCCGATGGCGCCCAACACCGCGACCCGCCCCGCGCCCAGCGCCGCGAGATTGTTGGCGACCGTGCCGCCTGCGCCCGGCGTGACTTCCGTGTGTACCACGCCGATGCGCGGGATGCCTGTTTCGCGCGATGGCTCCGAGGCAGCCGGATCGTAAGTGCACCAGCGGTCGAGACAGATGTCGCCCACGACCAATGCGGAAAGCTTCAGGAATTGGGCCAGGACTTCCGCGGTGGTCATGGGTGCTCGAGAATGGCGCGGCGTAGCGCAGGGAACGTGGCGCGATGATCGCCGCGGAAATAGAAACTGGCGCCGCCATCGGCCACGGTGCGCACCAGCAAAGTCTTGTGCGGCCGGAAATAGTAGCCGGGATCGGTCTTGGGAAGCTCCCGCTTAATAGCACCGATGTCGCCCTCGATGACCGCCAGATCGAAGACGGCGGTGGCGAAGTCGCGGATGGCCCGGCCTTCCTGGTGTGCCACATTGCGCGCCATGGCCAGCGCTTTCAGATAAACCTCGGGCGCCATGATGGCCGAGCCGAAGCTCAGCAGCACGCCGCCTTCCAGGCGCTCGATAGTGCGCGCGAAGATCAGAAAATCGCAGTAGCTGGCCGCGCCGAAGGATGCGCCGTCGCAATTGGGATGCTCGTGCAGGATGTCGTAGCCGATGCCCACGTGCACGGTCACGGGCACGGAGCTGCGCCATGCGGCGGCCAATACGCTCAGTTCGCGGTGCGGGTAATCGCTCTCCGCAATGCGCCGGCCGGCGTTTTCGCCGAGGCCCAGGCCTGTGGCGGCGGCTTCGCGCACCCAATCGTTCAGCTCGCCGGTCTCGCGCCACAGGCCGAACTCGCCGGTGCGGATGTAGCGCGCCACGCTCTCGGTGGTAGCGCCGATGCGCGCCAGCTCGTAATCGTGGATGACGCCCGCGCCGTTCATGGCGATGTGATCCAGGAAGCCGCGCTCGACCAAGTCGATGATCTGGCGGTTCACTCCGGCGCGCAGCACGTGCGCGCCCATCATAAGCATGCGGGCTGCGCCGCGCGCGCGTGCGGCGACGATGCGGGCGGCGACCTCTGGCAGGTTGGGGTGTGTGTACGGCGCGGCGATTTCATCGAGATCCAGCCAATGCGCGGCGTCAAGATCGTTAACGCGTTCGGCGAGCGGTTTTACGCGCAGGCGGGAGCGGTCGAAGAGTTGGTATTTACTGGCCATTGGGAAATAGCGCGGCGAGCAGTTCGTCGCGGCACAGAAAGTCGGGGATGATGAAGTCCGCGCCCACACCCACGAGCCGCTGGCGCTTCCATTCGTCCACCGTGCGGCACTCGGGCTCGGCCGTGGCCACGCCTACCGCCACGCCGCCCACCTCCTTGATATTCTCGATCTCCACGTAGCCATCGCCGAAACCCAGAAATTCCGCGCCTGCGAATTCTGAGGCGGCGATCAGGCGCGCGATCAGGATCTTTTTGGAGAAGCTTTGGTAGTCGTCCAGCGCGCCATAGACGCGGCCTTCGAAATAGCGCGCGATGTCCAGCAGATCGGCCTCTTCGCGCATGTACGGCTGGTCGGTGCCGCTGGCGAGATAGAGGCGCAAGCCGCGTTCGCGCAGGGCCTCGATCGACGCGCGCACGCCCGGCACCAGATACTTGTCGGGAGAAACTTCGTGGCGTCGCAACTCTTCCAGGCGATTGCGGATGCGCGTGTGCAGGCGATCCAGATACATCTTCTTGTATTCGAGCGGATCGCGGGGCGCGCCGCCGCGTTTCGAGATTTCATCCGCGAAGGCCATGGCCTGGTATATGGTCTGCTTGCCCGTAAGCCGCCAGATGAAGTCCTCGACCACGGCGCGCAACTCGGCCTCCGATTCCCCGCTGTGCAGATCGAGCAGGATCTCGACCATCATGGGGACCATCACATCCATCCATCCGGAGCGGATAAGCGAGATGGTGCCGTCGAAATCGAACAGGCAGACGCGGGCGTTCTTGGCGGAGACGCCCGGACGGAGTTGTTCGACCATGTTAAACAAGCTATCAGCTTTCGGCTACCAGCCATCGGCCACGCGCGCGATACGTCGGCAACGATTTAGAAAAAATGGTATATTATTTCTAAATGGCAAGCCCAGCTATCGCCACGCAAACCCTGAAAAAACGTATACTTACGCGTATCGAACGCCTAGCCCCCGGGAAAACGTTCACGGCTAAGGATTTCCTGGATATCGCCACGCGGGGCATGGTGGACATGACCCTGGCGAGCATCGCGCGGAGCCGGACGATTCGCCGCATTCGCCGCGGCCTATACGATGTTCCCAAGAGGAACGAAGCTCTGGGCGGCGTACTCAGCCCGGACATCGACGAGGCAGCGCGCACGCTGGCGCGCCGCTATCGATGGAAGATCGTGCCGGAGGGCGCCTGGGCGGCGAACCTGCTGGGGATCTCCACGCAGGTTCCCGCCAGGATCGTTTACCTCTCGGATGGACCGGCCACTAAAATCCGGATCGGAAGACGAAACATTCATTTCAAGCATGCGCGGCCGCAAACTCTGGCCGGAAGCGGAGGAACGCCAGGCTTGGTTGTGCAGGCGCTGCGATATCTGGGTAACGACGGAGTCGACCGCAGGCTCATCTCGCGCTTGCGCCGCATTCTGTCGGAAACCGAGCGGCGCAAGCTGGTGAGAGCCACGCGATTTGGCGTCGACTGGATTTACGCGGCTGCCCGAAAAATCGCTGGAGAATCCACGTGAACAAGATCGCCCGCATGGCCGCGAACCAGCGGGCCGACCTGTTCGGCGAGACAGCGAACCGGATGGGCCTCTCCGGGGCCGTGGTGGAGAAAGGCTTCTGGGTTTGCTGGGTGCTGAAACAACTCTTCTCCATCGAGGCATTCTCCGGCCGGCTTCTGTTCAAAGGTGGGACATCCCTCTCGAAATATTCCATGCAATCAGCCGGTTCTCCGAGGATATCGATCTGGCAGTGGATTACGCCGCGCTGGGCTTCACCGGCCCCCGCGATCCGCGCCGCGAGGGCCTGTCGCGAACCAAACAGACCAAGATCCTCGCCGAAATGCTCCGCGATTGCCAGCGCTATATCGGGAGTGAGTTCATCCGTGAATTTCGGACCCGCTGCGAAGCGGAACTCGGCAAGGAGGGGAACTGGAGCGCGGCCATCGACGATCGCGACCCCAACATCGTCCGCTTTCACCACCCTACGGCCGTGACCGTGCGTCACGCATATATCTCTCCACAAGTTGTGTTGGAACTGGGAACTCACGCGGAGTTTATTCCGCGGGGCGAGTTCCCCATAAGGCCGTTCGCGGCGGAGGAGTTCCCCCACCTCTTCGCGGAATCGGAGGTGCGGGTCACCGCGCTCATGGCTAAGCGCACCTTCTGGGAAAAGGCTACCATCCTGCATGCGGAATATCACCGGAGCCCCGGAAAACTCTTTCCGGCGCGATATTCCCGCCATTACTATGACGTGGCGATGCTCTCGCAAACCCCCATCAAAGAAGGGCTCTGGCCGACCTGCACCTTCTGCGAGACGTAGTGAAACACAAAGAGACTTTCTATCCTGCCGCGTGGGCCCGTTACGATCTCGCGGCGCCGGGGACTCTCAAGCTGGCGCCCGCGGGGGCGAGTGTTGGCGCCCTCAAGCAAGACTATCGGGACATGGCGACGACGATCTTCGGCGATGCGCCACGCTTCGAAAGCGTAATGGAAAAGCTCGCTGCGCTGGAAGACGAAGTGAATGCTTTGGTGCAACCGCGGATGCTACAGTAGCAAGTATCGCGTATGACCCGCTGTATATCCTGCGCTTCCCAGATTCCCGATACCAGCCGGTTCTGCCTGGCGTGCGACCTGGGATACACGGCGAAGCTTGCTGGAGCGGCCCACGGGTTTGCCTATGATCGCGATTACTTTCAGTATGTCGAGCGCACCGGCAAATCGCCCACCCGCTGGAAACCAGGGGTCCGACGCGGGCGAGAGTGCCCGCCCCACTCTCCATTTGTCACTGTATTGTGCGAGCCTCATTAGGCGAAGCTCAATTGCTGGGGCGGCCGGCAGCGGCAGAATCACACGGCCGGAGACTTAGTGAGCTTCTTGGGCCAGACCTTGCCGCCGGACTGAATCGAAGACTGCCTGGAGGGCTTTGTCGATCTCAGCCGAAGCCTTGGTCTGCATCCGGTTGACGGCGTCTTGCTCTTTGTTGACAACGGATTGCTCCTGGTTCACTTTATCCTGTTCGGCGTTCACGGCCTGCTGCTTGCCGTTGACCTCCGATTGGAGCTGGTTCACGCGGGACTGTTCTCCGCCACCCTCGTTCACCAGACCTTGCTGCCGGTTGACGCCGTCCTGCGCGCGGTTCACGTCCTCCTGGTGGCGGTTGATTTTCTCCTGCTGGCGATTCACCACCTCCTGGTGACGATTGACGTCCTCTTGCCGCAGATTGACCTCGCGTTGGGGGGCCATGGCGTCCTCGAATTCGTCCATGGTGTGGCTGTCGGTGACGATGTAATCGCGGCCATCCTGCCGGAACCAGGCATAGTGGGAGCCGTACTTGGAGCGCCACTCCTTATAACGCGGTTCGTCGCGGCTATCCCAGGAGCCGCTTGAAGAGTCGCCCGAAACGATCAAGTAGCGAGTGATCCTGGCACTGCCCCGGCTGGGTGGAAGCGAAGCTTGCGGCACTTGCGGTGCTTGCGGCGCCGCCGGGGCGGCTGGGGCAGTGGGCGCAACTGGAGCCTGCGGGGCAGGTCCTGCGGCCGCGGCCAGGAAAACCACTGGCGCCCCAAGCAGGAGAATGGTTGCGAGGCCGTATCGCGTCAAGCCGCGCGAGATGGCCGTTCCGTCTAGAATTCGATGAATGCGTTCGTCTGCTTTTCCGTATCGATCCATAGCTACTCCCTCCCAGTGCGCTACCTGCATACCGCGTTGCATGAATTGGAGCAACGTCTCGGCGGAGGAAGCACGGTCTTCAATTGCCGCCAAAGCGGCGTCGTCACTGGCCTCTTCGGCCAAACGCACGATCCTGTTGTGCATCCACCAGCTCAGCGGACTGTACCAGAGCAGGGCCCGGTGGATGGCTGAAATCAATTGCACGGCGGGATCGTGTCGCCGAACGTGCGATTCTTCATGTGCCAGGATGGCCTCCAGCTTGGGGGCGTCCCATTCGCGCCAATCCCGCGGAAGCACCACCAGCGATCGGAGCGGGCCAAGCGCGGCGGGCACGGTCAGATCGGAAGACTCATGGATGGGTAATCCGCCCGGCAGGTAACGGCCGGTGGGCCGGCTCCTGCGAGTGAGACGGCGGCTGAGAAGCAGTCCCGTACCGAGGCGCAACAAAAGCACGCCGGCTCCCAGGCAGTACAACGCGAGAAGCAGCGGCGGCCAAGGGGCCGGTCGGCGCGCACTGTCCAGGGGCTGCGCGGTCCGCTGGGGAATCCGGAAGTTGCGGAGAGCCAGACTCGCCGCCTCGGGCGCACGGTAACCCGGCACTTCCGGGAGCTTCACAGCGGGCAACGTCATGGTGAGCGTGGGGATCAGCAATGAGCCGAACAGGGCGGCGGTCCACGCGGCCAGCCGGACGGCGGGATCCTCGATACGGAAAAGCCTCAGCAGGACGGCGGCGGTGAGCGCCACCACGGCGGAACGGAGCGCCCATGCGGTGACAAATATAAGGATCGTCATCCCTTTTTCTCCTTGCGCGCGGCAATCTTCGCTGCCAGTTGCCGCAACTGATGCGGTTTGAGCACCTGCCGATCCACAAGCCCGACGATCAATTCCTCGACTGAGCCGCCGCAAAACCTGTCCACCAACTGCGCGACCACGTCGGCGGCCACGTTGCGCGGGGTCTCGGACGCACGATAGACGAAGGTGCGGCCTTCGATGGTGTGGGTCAGGTAGCCCTTTTCTTCGAGATGGCGGAGGATGGTGCGGATTGTGGAATCCTTGAGAAGCCGCTGGCCGGCCAAGCCTTCGCGGCAGAGTTCGGCGGTGCAATTGGGGTGCGCCCAGACGAAATCCATGACCAACTGTTCGAGTTGCGTGAGGGCGGCGCGGCGGGCTTTGATAATGTTAAACATTATAACGTTATCAACTATAACAGATATCGCGGACGGATGTCAACAGCTTTGACGCCCGGGCTGGCCGAAGGCATCCTCGCGGATGTGGATGGAAACATCCGGGCGGGCTGCGGCTGGGCGGGCGCGGGCTGCGATGGCATGCAAGTATTTGCGCCCCGCGGGCGAGCGTAATCGGCCAGATTCTGCTGCCGGGGCCGTGGGCGAATCTGTGTTTCGACGGGAGCAAGCGCAACCTTCCGTTCATGACGGCCGCGCAGTCGTTGTACGCGCTGTGTGGGGAGACGCGCGTGGGCGCACATCTGCTGAGGGCGAGGTTTAGCACGTCCGCGGCCGGCGGCATCTCCGGATCATGATCTTATTTGACTGATAGATCATGATGTGGTAAAGTTATCCTGGTCATAATCGATAGCCACAAAGCTAGCCGGAACCCGGCTCAACGGAGGAACTCTCTATGAAAATTACACTCTCCATGAAACGCTGTCTAGTAGTAGCAGTACTGACATGGGCCGCTGCTACCCTCTTTTTGGCAACGCCTGCCGAGGCGCAGCCAGTTCCGATCTTGATCCTGAATCCCAAGTTCGACAGGAACGCGTTGTACTGTTCGCCGGGCTCCAATTGCAACCAATATGGAATTACGGGCTGGACAGTCGGTCCAGCCACTTACGTGGCAAAATTTTCAACAACGCAATATCCGAGCGCGCCCTCCACAGGACTGTACGTCGCGGCCCTTGGCGATTCAACTGTAACCGGCTCCATCTTTCAGACGGCTGGCGCCACGTTGCAGGCCAACACAACCTACACTCTGACTGTCGAGGTGGGAGCCCGTGCGGATGTGGTATTCACCGGCTACTTGGTGTCGCTGGCGGCCGGAAACACGGTACTGGTCGCCGGCGCCAAAGCGACCCCGGTGGGCGGCAACTTCGTGACCGAGGTGATCGCGTACGAGTCCGGGGCCACCCCCGCTCAATTGGGCCAGCCCTTACAAGTTCTGATCGAGAGTAAGGGGACTGGACAAGTCGACGTCTCAAATGTGGAGCTGACTGCCACGCCGACCGCTCCATAAGCTGCCCGCGCGCTGGTGTGTGTGTAACTTGGGAGGAGAACTGTAATTGGTGTCGCTCGGCGGATGGCGGACCGTTGGGATGCGTCGTGAATCCAGCAGCGCCGGCGCACTGCAGCGCCAACAAGGCAGCCGTGTGCGGGCGCGCCCTCATGACTTCGATCCCACTGCAGAGTAACGTGTGACACCGTAAGCAAAAGGAGATAGGGCATGTGTAGATCTTCGAGCGCGCGGCAGCAGTCCGGAGACGATGAGGAACATCTTTCTCGATTCCCTCGCATCGTCGACTCCTTACGCCAAAGAAGCGGGCGGCAGCGGTTGGGCGCTGTTTGCGTGCTGTGCGCAGCAATGGCGATGGCCCTCCCTGCACAGACTTTCACCACGCTGTTTACCTTTGATGGCAGGAACGGCCTAAGCCCCCTCGGAGCGTTGGTCAACGGCGCCAATGGGGACGGTTACGGGACGACCTATGGTGGCGGGGCCAGCGGCCATGGGACCATATTCAAGATTACCCCGAATGGCAGGCTCACGACATTGTATAGCTTCTGCTCCGAAAGCGGATGCACGGACGGCGCAAACCCGTACGGGGGGCTGGTCCAAAGCGCCAATGGGGACCTCTACGGTACCACTTACCAAGGCGGGGCCGCCTGCGACTGTGGGACGGTTTTCAAGATCACCCAGGCCGGCACGCTGACGACCCTGCACAGCTTCGCCGTCACGGACGGCGCATACCCTTACGCGGCGCTAGTCCTGGCCACCAATGGGTACCTCTACGGGACCACCGAGTACGGCGGGGCCTATTGTGCCCCCACTGGCTGCGGGACGGTATTCAAGATAAGCCCGGATGGCGCGCTCACGACACTGCATAGCTTCTGCTCCGAAAGCGGGTGCAGGGACGGCGAACACCCGTATGCGGGGCTGGTCCAAGCCACCAATTTAGACGGCTACGGGACGACGACTGGTGGCGGGGCCACGGGACATGGGACGGTCTTCAGAATCACTGGGGCCGGCGCGCTGACGACGCTATACAGCTTCACGGGCGGCACGGACGGCGGCGATCCCGTGGCGGGGCTGGTCCAGGCCACCAATGGGAACTTCTACGGGACCACCGAGTACGGCGGGGCC
>Ga0302326_10004821_pt1 | contig 31050 bp, 29 predicted proteins | sample Palsa_T0_3_FD_202264 | JGI IMG/M metagenome (GOLD analysis project Ga0302326, IMG submission 202264) | Peat permafrost microbial communities from Stordalen Mire near Abisko, Sweden - Palsa_T0_3 | ecosystem: Environmental > Terrestrial > Soil > Palsa > Peat permafrost | place: Sweden: Abisko... | reverse complement strand
CACCGTCCCGCCTGTACCACGGCGCCATTATGTCGCGCCGTCTGAGTAATCGGGTACGGATGCGCACTACCACCTTTGGCGCGACAACTGCGCCCATCGACTTTCTCGACGCTGACCGACGCGGCGCGCTGACCGAGCTTCCGATGGCTCACGCCGTCGCGCTGCGCCTGAGAGAGCTCGGCGTTGACGCCGAGACCATCGGCGTGGCTCTCGACATCCCGAGTCAGACGGTGGCGGGACTTCTGCAGATGGCGGAGGCGAAGCTCGACCGCCTGCTCCGAGAACGAGATGTGGACCAATCACGACCGCGGGACCAACGATGAAGGGGAGTGCTCCGATGGGCAACTGGAACGTGAGTACGCGAGCCGCACGATGGGTGGCGGTGATCGCCCTGCCCGTGCTCCTGATCGGCGCGGCGGCCGTCACGATCGCCCACGCACCACCAGCGCTCGCCGCCTCGAAACTCGACTATGTCTCTGAGACGGCCAGTACGACGGCCATATACGGCGGGGGACAAAGCGATGTCCACTTGGCCTGCCCGGCCGGTGAGACGGCTATCGGCGGCGGCGCCCGGACCACGACCCCTGACCTCGACGTCACCGTCAGCGAACCAACCATCGACAACGGTGACAACGGCATCTACGACCAGACGGCCGGTGTCTCCTCGACGGCGTGGACTGGCTGGTACGTCCACGTGTCGGGCAGCCAACCCGTCGCTCGAACCTGGACCGATTACCTCGTCTGCGAGCCGGCCGGCAGCCCACTTGGTGCCGTCACTTCCGTGATCGGCCAAGACCAGGGGGGCGGTAACTCCTCCCTTCGAGCCAACACGACCTGTCCCCAGGGGATGGTGGCCATTGGCGGTGGGTTTGCCGAGGAACAGGGTAATGCAGGCGTGACGACCAACCTCGGCGACACGCCGCTCATCGCCGGCAACAGCTTCACCGGGCCGAGCGGCACCTACCCGACTCCGACCGAGTACTCACTCTTCGCCTACGACAACAACGCCAACGACCCGACGGTCATCACCATTCGCGGGGTGGTGTTCTGTGTCAACCCGCCGACGGTGGGTCACCTCTTCAGCGTGGTCCAGTTGACCTTCACCAACGAGCCGGCCGACGGGACCTCGGCGACCACCGCTGACGCCGTCTGCCCGGCCGGGAGTCAGGTGATCGGTGGTGGGGTGGACGGTGGGGAGTACGACAACATCAACACCCTCGAGCAGTCGCCCTACGACTTCAACGGGACGGGTTTCGAGGTCAGGGTCAACCGCGTTGCGACCGTCAACAGCCCGGTCGACGTTGCCGCGATCTGCTACGACCCGGTGTCGTTCGTCTTGCGCCTGGCCGGGTCTTCGCGCATCATGACGGCCGTCCGGGTGTCGCAGGACGAATACCCCACCGGCGGAACGGCCACTGGCGCCGTCATCGCCACGGGCTACGGGTCCTTCGCTGATGCGTTGGCCGGAGTGCCGTTGGCGCACAAGATCGGTGGTCCGTTGTTGCTCACCACCAGTTCGTCCCTCGACCCCGACGCGCAGGCCGAACTCCAAAGAGCCGTGGCTCCCGGTAGCACCGTCTATGTCCTCGGCGGGCCGGCGGCGCTCGATCCGTCAATCGACGCGACGATCACCTCGATGGGATACAAAGTGGTCCGCCTCGCCGGCTCCGACCGCTTCGGCACCGCCTACGCCATCGCCACGGTCGGCTTGGGCAGCCCGTCGACGGTCTTCGAGGCGACGGGCCTGGACTTCCCCGACGCGCTCGCAGCTGGTGCGGCGGCGGCCAAGCTCGGAGGTGCCGTCCTGTTGACCAACGGCACATCGCAGAGCTCGGAGGACGCGAGCTACTTCTCGGACAACCCCGGCGCGACCCGTTACGCCGTCGGGGGTGAGGCGGTGACGGCCGATCCGAGCGCGACACCACTGGCGGGCGCCGACCGGTTTGCCACGGCGGTGGACGTCGCCCAGCAGTTCTTCACCGCTCCGGCGATGATCGGAGTGGCATCGGGCCTCAACTTCCCCGACGCCATGTCCGGCGGCGTCGACGCCGCGCTGCACGGCGGTCCTATGCTCCTGACCGTCGGGTCCGGCCCGCTCCCGAGCTCGACCGACTCCTACATCGAGTCGATCGCCGGAGGGCTGACGTCGGCCAATCTGTACGGAGGGACGGCCACTGTCGGCGATGACGTGGTGTCGGAGCTCGACTCAGCCGCCGGACAATCGCCCCCGGCCGATCCCGCTAGCACGCAGACGTCGTCCACCAGCAGCACCACCAGCACCACCAGCACCAGCACGACTGAGGCTCCGACGACAACCACGTTCCCCCCGCACGGCGGTGGGATTTGATCACGCACGACCGCCCCCACCCCTAGCCACGGGAGATGCCAAGCTGGCCTCGTGCGATTGCTCGACCGGGCCGGCCTCGTGACCGACCGCTCGCTGACCCTCGGCGACGTCATGGCCCGACTGGCGACGATCTATGGGGATCGCCCAGTGGTCGAGGAGGACCAGGGCGGACAGAGCTTGTGCCTGACGTATCGAGAGGCGGCCGAGCGGGTGGACAGGATGGCGGCTGCTCTCGCGGTGGGGAGCACGCCCGGCGACCGGGTCGTCCTGGCCGTGCCCAACGGCTATGACCAACTGATCGGAGCCATGGCCGCCAGCCGGGCCGGGATGATCGCGGTGCCGATCAATCCGCAGATGCGCCCCGAGGAGATCGACCATGTCGTCGCCGACTCCGGTGCCGAGCGCATCGTGCGCGACGCCGGTGAGCTCCTCGCCGGGGCGGAGCCCAGGCTGGCAGAGGCCGAAGCAGACGCCGAGGTGGAGGCCCGTCGGGGCTCGCCGACGGATGTGGCCGCCATCTTCTACACGTCCGGTACCACCGGGCGCCCCAAAGGCGTCGAGCTGACCCATCGATCGTTGATGGGGGCAGTGGCGGCGGCGACCTTGTGGCCCTCCTGGCTGCGGCGTGACGAGGTGGTCGTGGCGCTGCCGGTCGCCCACATCATGGGCTTCTCCGCCCTTCTCACCATCGCGGCGACGGGCGTCCCCGTGTACCTGCTGCCCCGGTTCCAGGCCGGGCCCGTATTGGACGCCCTCGAGCGACGGCAGGCCACCGTCTTCGTCGGGGTGCCCGCGATGTACCGGATGCTGCTCGAGGCGGGAGCCGAGAAGCGTGATCTGTCGAGCGTGCGCTTGTGGGGGTCGGGCGCCGACGTCATGCCGCCCGATCTGGCCCGAAGGTTTCGGCGGATGGGCGCCAGCTACAGCCTTCCCATCCATCTCGGGTCGTTGGGGTCCGTTGGGGACGCCGGGTTCGTCGAGGCTTACGGCATGGTGGAGACCGGCGGTGCGGTGGCGGCGCGCATCTCGCCTCCCGGTGTCGCTCTGCCCTTCTCGCTCTCGGGCGGAGCGCTGGGCGTTCCCCTCCCTGGCTATCGCATGCGGGTCGTCGACGAGGCCGGCGGCCAGGTCGGGTTGGGAAAGGTCGGTGAGCTCGTCGTCAAGGGCCCCGGAGTCCTGACGGGCTATCACGGCGATCGGGCAGCGACGGCGAAGGTGCTCGATGTCGATGGGTGGCTCCACACCGGCGATCTGGCCCAGCGCGGGCTCGGCGGGCTGGTGCGGTTCGCCGGTCGGGCCAAGGACGTGATCAAGAGCGGTGGGTACTCGGTCTACGCTGTCGAGATCGAGCGGGCCATGGAGGAGCACCCGGACGTGGTGGAGGCCGCCGCTCTGGGACTGCCCGACAGTCGACTCGGGGAGCTGACTGTGGTGGCGGTCAGGGTTCGGGAGGGCGCCGCCGTGACCGAGGATGACCTGCTGGCGTGGGGTGACGAGCGACTCTCCAGCTACAAGAGACCCCGGCGCGTCCGGATCGTCGACGACCTTCCCCGCACTGGCACCCAAAAAGTGGCCAAACAGCGGCTCCTCCCTCTCTTCGCGACGACATCCCACTCCTGGCCGATGCGTGAGTAGGCGCCGGCAGGGCCCCATCGCCACCGACCAGGCGTGGTGGGAGGAAGGCGACGAGACGCCGCCCACCCTGGTCTTCGACGGGCACGATCTCAGCTCCGAATACGTCTCGCTCTCCGATGGCACGCGCCTAGCCGTCGATCGCTACCTCCCCAGCGGACTGGCCCCCGGAGCCAAGGTCACCACCCTCCTCTGCACCACCCCCTACTTCCGCAGGTTCGAGTTCAGATTCGGGCTTGCGCAGCGCATCGTCGCCCGAGCGTTCACCGGTGGGGGCAGCAACTGGTGGCCGACGCTTGCCCGCTACGGCTACGCCACCATCGTGGTCGAACAGCGGGGCTGCGGCGCCTCCTTCGGCCACCGCAGTCTTGACCCCATCGCCGAGCTCAAGGACATGACCGACGTCGTCGACTGGGTCGTAGCCCAACCGTGGTCGGATGGTCGGGTTGTGCCGATCGGGGTCTCGGCCATGGGGTTGACGGCCGAGTTGCTCCTCAGCTCTCGTCACCCGGCGGTGGTGGCGAGCGTCCCCATGTTCGCGGCGTTCGATCTGTACACCGCCACCCACCCCGGGGGGTTGGTCTTCGCCCGGTCGATCGAGAACATCGGCGACACCATGCGCGCCCTCGACAACAACCGCATCGGCGAGATGTCACCCAAGCCGGTGTTGCGGCTCCTGCTCGCCGGGTTGGTCAGGGGACTGCGCCCCGTCGACTCCGACACCGATCGGACGTTGCTGCGCCAGGCCGTGAGCCAACACGTCGACAACGAGTACATCGACGCCGGGATCATCGCGACGGAGCACCGAGACGACCCGATGACGGGCACGTCGGTTGAGATGACCATCGACGGTCGGAGCCCCTCGACCTTCGCCGGCGACATGCGGGCGTCGGGTGTGCCGGTGATGGCTTACACGGGCTGGTGGGACTCGGCCTCCGCGCTGGAAGCGCTTCAACTGCAAGCCTCCGTCCCCAACCCGGGAAGTAGCGTCGTCATCGGGCCGTGGGGCCACGCCGGCGTGTTTCAGGTCGGCCCCGAGCGTGCCGACAAGACCCCGAGTCGTTTCGACTTCGCGGCCGACGTCGCCCGCTTTGCCGCGTCGCTGGACCGCGTCCCCGCCGAGGACACCGGCTCGACCGTCCACTACTTCACCATGGTCGAGGAGCGGTGGAAGACGGCGGCCTCATGGCCGCCCGACGCCGTCACGGTCCCGTACTACTTCGGGCCGGGCGGTCGCCTGCACGCCGCGCCTCCAGGAGCGCCGGGGGCTGATGCTCTCCGCGTCGATCCGACCTCGGGCACCGGCGAGGTCTCCCGATGGGCGTTGGAGAAGCACCCCAGTCAGGGGGTCGTCTACCCCGATCGGAGGGCGCAGGATGCCCGCCTGATGGTGTTCACGGCCGATCCGGCGTCGGTCGCCACGGAGATCACGGGCCATCCCGTGGTCCGGCTCTTTGTCTCCTCCTCGGAGCCCGACGGGGCTCTCGCCGTCTATCTCGAAGAGGTGCGGCCCGATGGTTTCGTCTCCTACATCACCGAAGGGCTGCTTCGCCTCAGCGACAGAGGTGCGGATGCGGGACCTCCCGGATACCAGCCCTTCAGTCCCCGAGTCCCCCGCCGCTTCGCCCGGGCCGATGCGCGGCCGCTTCAACCGGACGAGGTGAGCGAGGTCGTCCTCGACCTCTACCCCATCTCCTACCTGCTGCGCGCCGGCAGCGCACTCAGGGTCGCGGTCGGCGGAGGCGACGCCGACAACTTCCGTGTCGTCGGCTCCGGGCCCTCGCCGACGCTGCGACTGCATCGCGGACCGGGCCAGCAGTCAGTGCTGGAGTTGCCTGTCATCCCCGATGATTGAGGCAAGGTCTAAGGCTTGGGTGGGGGCGCCGTACCGGTTGTGATGGTGGTGTCCGCCGGCAGGGTGGTCCGAAGGTCGATCTCGACGCGACCGCTCGGCAGCACCGTCGTCGGGTAGCGGACCAACCCGTCACCGTCGGCCGGATAGGTCGCCGCCGAGCAGGGGTCGCGGAAGTCATCGGCGCTCTGCTGCCACGCGAGCACGCACCTGGCCGGCTCGTTGGGGGCGGCGGCCAGGATGGTCACCCAGCCCAGGGCCGGGTCGGGGCCGAGGTGTTGCAGGTAGATGTTGCGATCGTGGCCGAGGGGGTCGGGGATCAACAGCGGACCCTGGGCGGCGATCGACGGGGCGAAGTCGCGTGTGCGGCCCACGATGAAGGTCGGTGTGCCCAGATGGTTTTTGACGGTGCCCGACGAAGCCAACTCGATGAGGGTCACGGTGATGCCAACGGCGACGATTACCGCGACCGCGGCCGTCGTCACGAAGGCCGTCCCCTGCCGCCGCCTTCTGGGCGGCGGCCGATAGGCGGGCTGGTTCATCGCAACCAGCGGGCACTGAGGGCATCCAGGCGTCGGAGCCGGTCGCCCGGTGTCGCCCGGTCGATGGCGTCGATGATGGCGGCATCGATGACGCCCGGGTCGCCCTCAGCTACGACGCTGTCGACGGCGCCCAGCTCGAGCAGATCGGATGCGGTCAGGCGCAATGTCGTCGCGAACGCCGCCGCCTGGGCGGGATCACGAGCGAGGATGGCGGCCGCCCCCTCGGGACCGATGACCCCAAAGATGGCGTGCTCGAGGATCAGGAGGCGGTCACACGCCGCCAGCGCGAGGGCTCCGCCGCTGCCACCCTCCCCGACGCACACGGCCACGGTGGGGACGGCGGCATCGCCGATGGCGGCGAACGTCAGGGCGATCTCGCTGGCGATCCCATCGGCTTCGGCCTGCGGCCCCGGCTCGGCTCCCGGCGTGTCGACGAACGTGACGAGGGGGATGCCGAGATGGTCGGCCAGCTTGATGGCCCGGCGCGCCAGGCGAAAACCTGCGGCGCCGGGGCGGCCGGTCCGGGCGTGACGGTCGTGGGCGACGACGACGACCCGTCGGGCACCGATGCGAGCCAGGCCGGCTCGGATGACCGGATCCTGCCCGCGCAACTCCACCCACGAGTCGCAGATCCGCGCCGCGTGGTCGATGCCGCTCGGCCGGCTGCGCGCCCGGGCCCGGAGCACCTCCAGCCATGCCCCCTCGGCGATCGTGATCTCCGTCGAGGTCTGGGGCGCGGGGAGTGGCCGGCTGGGAAGCCGTTGGTCTCTGAAGCCCAGCACCGTCTCCACCCACGCGGCCTGGTCGGCCGGTGGGATGAGGGCATCAACCAGTCCGACGTCGTAGGCCGACTCTGCGGTGTGGCTGGACGCCGGTGGTGCGGTGCCCGTCGTCACCTCGACCACGCGAGGACCAGCGAATCCGATGACCGCCCCCGGTTGCGCGGCCCGCAGATCGGTGAGCGAGCCATAGCTGGCGAGCACCCCGCCCGTGGTCGGCGATCGAAGCACCGCCATCGACAGCAGACCGGCGCGGGAGTGGGCCCGAGCGGCCGCCGCGGTCCGCACCAACTGGGCGAGAGCGACCATGCCCTCCTGGAGTCGCGCCCCGCCCGACGCCGTGAGTATCACGACGGGGAGGCGCTCGAGCGTGGCCCGTCGGTAGGCGCGCACCACGCGTTCGCCGTGTACGACGCCCATCGATCCACCCATCACGTCGAAGCGGCCGGCGATGACGACGTAGCGACCCTCTGTCCGCGCTCCGTCCACCGCGGCCCGACCCGTGATCACCGAGTCACCACGCGGGAGCCCGGCGAGGACCTCGGCATAACCCGACCACGAGAGCGGATCGCCGCCGACGAGCTCGGCGTCCCATTCGATCTGGAGTGGATGCAGCAAGCCGTCGCGGCGCCGCCCCGCAGGGGCCGTCGAGACGGGCATACCCCTAGTATTCCCCGTCGTGCGACGCCGGTACCGAGTCGTGGTGGCTAAGCCGGGTCTCGACGGTCACGACCGCGGGGCCAAGGTCATCGCCAGGGCGTTGCGCGACGCCGGCTTCGAAGTGATCTACACCGGCCTCCACCAGACCCCCGAGCAAGTCGTTGAGGTGTCCATTCAAGAGGACGCGGACGCCGTCGGCCTCTCCTTGCTGAGCGGGGCGCACATGACGCTGGTGCCGCGCATCCTGTCGCTGCTCAAAGACCGCGAGGCTGACGACGTGCTCGTCATGTGCGGCGGGATCATCCCCGAGCCCGACATCGTTGCGCTGAAGGCGCTTGGCGTCGCCGAGGTGTTCACCCCGGGCACATCGCTCGAATCCATCGCCGCCTGGTTGGAGCGGGCCCTCGACGAACGCGAGCCGGCGCCGGCGGGCTAGGCCTGAGTGCGAACGAGCCATGTTCGCCTGAAGTTGCCGTCCAAGTTGTCCAGCGGCAACGCTCTGGAACTGTGGACCTCTTCGAGTATCAGGGAAAGCAGTACTTCGCCCTCTTCGGCATCCCCGTCTCGGCCGGCGGTGTGGCCGTCACCGTCGACGAGGCCGTCGCCCAAGCCGAGGCGGCCGGCTACCCGGTGGTCGTCAAAGCTCAAGTACAGGTGGGTGGCCGCGGCAAGGCGGGCGGCGTCAAGCTGGCGACCAACGCCCAGGAGGTCAGGCTGCACGCCGGCAACATCCTCGGACTCGACATCAAAGGCCACATCGTCAAGCGGGTGTGGGTCGAGCACGCGAGCGACATCGCCAAGGAGTACTACGCCAGCTTCACCCTCGACCGGTCGGCCAAGAAGCATCTCGGCATGTTGTCGGCCGAGGGCGGCGTCGAGATCGAGCAGGTCGCGGTGACCAACCCCGATGCCATCGCCCGCATCCACGTCGATCCCGTCGACGGTCTCACTCCCGACACGGCGCGCCAATGGGTGAGGGCGGCCAACCTCGACGAAGAGGCCGTCGATGGGGCCGTCGACATTCTCCAGGCGCTCTACCGCTGCTATGTCGAGGGCGACGCCGACCTCGTCGAGATCAATCCTTTGATCCTCACACCCGACGGTCGAGTCCACGCCCTCGACGCCAAGGTGACGCTGGACGACAACGCTGCGTTCCGTCATCCGGAGTGGGACGAGTTTCGGGGGCTCGAGGATCTGGACCCGCGGGACAAGCTCGCCAAGGAGAAGGGCCTGCAATACGTCGGTCTCGACGGGACCGTCGGGATCATCGCCAACGGCGCCGGACTGGCAATGAGCACCGTCGATGTCGTGAGCCAGGTCGGTGGCTCGCCCGCCAACTTCTTGGACATCGGGGGCGGCGCCAACGCCGACGTGATGGCTTCGGCTCTTGAGGTCATCAACACCGACGAGAAGGTCAAGGCCATCTTCATCAACATCTTCGGCGGCATCACGCGCGGCGAAGAAGTGGCCAAGGGCATCGTCGAGGCGCTGAGTCGGGTCGAATTGAAGTCGCCGATCGTCATCCGCCTCGACGGCACCAACGCCGAGGAGGGTCGAGCCATCCTCGCTCCCCACGCCAGCGATCGCCTGATCTCCAAACCGACCATGCTCGAAGCGGCCCGCGCCGCCGTCGAGCTCGCAGGAGGGCGCTGACATGGCGATCTTCGTCGATGAGTCCACGACCGTCGTGATCCAGGGCCTGTCCCCGAGCGCCGGCAACCAGGGCGCGTACCACGGGCTCCGCAACAAGGCCTACGGCACCAAGGTGGTGGCCGGCACCAATCCCGCTCGGGGGGGTAGCGAGGTCGAGGGCATCCCGGTGTACGCGTCGGTCGCCGAGGCGGTCGCCGCGACCGGCGCGACGGCCAGCTTCATCTCGGTCCCGGCGTCGGTCGCCGCCGGGGCGATCGAGGAGGCGGCTGAAGCGGGCATCGCCTTCGTCGTCTGCATCACCGAGGGCATTCCGGCGCAGGACGAGGCCCGGACGTTCAACCGGCTGCTGCGCGAGTTCCCACAGACACGACTTCTCGGCCCCAACTGTCCGGGCATCATCAGCCCCGGGAAGTGCAACATCGGCATCACCGCCGGCGAGATCGCGCTCGTTCCCCAGCCGGGCCAGCCGTCGGTCGGCATCGTGTCGCGCTCGGGCACGCTCACCTACCAGGCGCTGTACGAGCTCAAGCTGGCCGGGATCGGCGTGTCCACGTGCGTCGGCATCGGAGGAGATCCCGTGCCGGGGACGTCGTTCATCGACTGCCTGGAAGCCTTCGAAGCCGACCCGGACACGCGTGCCGTCATGATGATCGGCGAGATCGGCGGGACGGCCGAAGAAGAAGCGGCCGAATTCATCAAGGCCAAGATGACCAAGCCGATCAGCGCCTACATCGCCGGCGTCACCGCACCGCCAGGCAAGAAGATGGGTCACGCCGGTGCGATCGTCTCCGGTGGCAAAGGGACGGCCCAAGCCAAGATCGAAGCGCTTCGCGCCGCAGGTGTCAGGGTCGGGCAAAACCCGACCGAGGCCGGCGAGCTCATGGTCGAGCTGATCGCCGGCCTGGCCTGAGCCGCCGGCCTCAGCGCTCGGCCCAAGCGCTCGGCCCAAGCCGGAGAGTCCGGCAGCCGAAGGGTCGCGCCCCGTACGATCTGAGCCAAGATGTACGACACGAGGCTGGTGACCGCCGCCCAGGAGGGCGATGAGGCCGCTTTCGCCGCGCTCTACGACCGCAACGCCGACGCCGTCTATGACCTGTGTTGGGCGCTGACGGGCGATGAAGCGGAGGCGTCGAGGCTCGTGGTCGACACGTTCACCTTGGCGGCGCGTCACGTCGCCGACCTGACCGACGCCTCGCAGGTCCGACCCTGGCTGCTGGCCATCGCCCGCGACCGGGCACTCACCGAAGACGAGGCGGGGACCCTGAGGTCGGGCTGGGGTGTCGCCGGCGGCCGCGCTGTCAGTGCCGAGCCGCTCTCCACCGCCCAACTGCGGCCGTGGGTGCGCGAGGCCGGTGCCATCGTCGCCCTCGCCGATCAGGTGGTTGTCGAGCTGACCCTTCGCCACAATCTCGACGCCGCCGAGCTGGCCGCGGCCATCGGTTGCGGACGGGAACAGGTCGACGCAGTCGTCAGCCAGGTCAACGCCGAAGCTGAAGGCGTCCTCGGCGCCCTCGTCGTTGCCCGGCAGGGACGCAAGGCGTGTGCCGCTCTGGCCAAGGCCCTCTCCGGCTGGGACGGCGTGCCGACGGTCGAGAGCGCGGAGACCGCCGACGCCCACATCCAGGGCTGCGACGTCTGCACTCGGCGCCGAACGACGAGCGACCCCCTCGGCCTGTTGGCCACTGCCCCCCCGGTCCCACCTCCCGTCGACCTGCGCACGCAAGTGCTCGATCGGGCTTCCGACGAGTTGGCCGCGTTCCGCCCGCGCCAAGGGGCGGCCGCCGCGGAGGGTGTGGGTGTGGCCGGCGCGGGCCGCGCCGTTGCCGGCGACGGCGGACCTCGGACCGTCGCGCTGTCCACCCTGCCGTCGCGCGGAGCCGGTGGTCCGGGCGCTCCGCGCGGTCTGGGCGGATCCGGTGGTCTGGGCGGAAACGGGAGATTCGGGGCCGGGTCGGGACGGCCCGGTTGGCTGCCGATCGCGGGAGTCGCCATTGCCGTGCTGGTCCTCATCACCGGCATCGTGTTGGTGTTCCACTCACCACGACACACGACGGTCAAGACGGTAACACCCACGACGGCCCCGTCCACCACCGCGGTCACGACGCCCGGCGCACCCCTCGGCACCATCGTGCCCGTCGACTCGACGACCACGACCCTGGCAGGAAGTCGACTTGATGTCACGCCGGCCACCCTCAACTTCGGTGCCGCCGATACGGCCGACACCGTGACGCTGATCAACGACGGCCAGATTCAGACGGAGTGGCAGGCGGCGGTCGAGGTGCCGTGGGTGGCGGCGTCCCCCTCGTCCGGCACCCTCCAACCCAACCAGGCCGTGCGACTCACCGTCACCGTCGTGCGTTCGCTGTTGCCAGCCGGCCAGTTCAGCACCCAGGTCAACTTCTCACCGTCGGACGTCGACGGCCAGGGAGCAACGCTGGCCGTCAGCGGCTCCAACGGCAGTCCGCCCACCTCGGCTCCCTCGTCGACAACCACGGCCGGGCCGGCCACGACCGTCGAGACGTCCGGACCCGCCATCAGCAACGTCGGCGCATCCCCCGCGTCGATCGAAGCGTCGCCCTGTCCTGAGGATTCGTCCGAGGTCACGGCGACCGTCACCGACACCGTCGCCGTCTCGTCGGTCATCGCGAGGTACACGCTGCCCAACGGGGCGGCGGGAAGCGTCGATCTGATCGGGTCGGGCGACGAGTGGTCCGGTCGGATCTTCGCCACCAGCGCCAAAGGAACGATCAGCTTTGAACTGACCGCCACCGACGCCGAAGGGTTGACCAACACGAGCTCCGGTCACTCGATCATCGTCACGACCTGCCCCCTCTGAGGCGCGCGTAACGCCGCCCTCAGGCCATGGGGGTACTGGTAGGTTCGGGGGAGTGCGGCTCGGTGTGTTGGCTTCGGGTACGGGGACCATCCTGCAGTCGCTCATCACCGCCGGCCTGGACATTGCCATCGTCGTCGCCGATCGACAGTGCCCCGCGACGGTCGTCGCCGCCAGCGCCGGTCTACCGAGTGCGACCGTCACCCGCTCGTCCTTCGGTGCCGACTTCGACCGCGTGGCCTACTCCAAGCTCGTGCTCAAAGCTCTCGCCCATCACGGGGTCGATCTGGTGGCGATTGCCGGCTTCGGCACCGTGCTCGACGCCAGCTTCTTCGACAGCTTCCCGGGCGCCGTGCTCAACACCCACCCCTCGCTCCTCCCTTCATTCAAGGGTTGGCACGCCGTCGAGGACGCGCTCGCCGCCGGGGTGAAGGTGACCGGCTGCACCGTCCATGTGGCGACCGCCGAGGTCGACGCCGGCCCCATCCTGGCCCAGGAGGCCGTGCCCGTCCTGCCGGGGGACGTCGTCGAGACCCTCCATGAGCGGATCAAAAACGTCGAACGCCGCCTCTATCCCGAGACCATCGCCCGCTTCGCCCGAGGAGAGCTGCCCTGATGCCGACCGCCCTTGTAAGCGTCTACGACAAGACCGGTCTTGAGCACCTGGCGCGGGGCCTGACCGCCCTCGGCTGGCAGATCGTCTCGAGCGGAGGTACGTCAAGTGCGCTGACCGAGCTGGGGATCGCCCACGCGTCCGTCGAGTCCGTCACCGGGTCGCCGGAGATGCTCGGCGGCCGGGTCAAGACCCTCCACCCGAAGATCCACGGCGGGATCCTGGCCGACCGGTCCAAGCCCGAGCACCTGGCCGATCTCGAGGCGCAAGGCATCGAGCCGATCGACCTCGTCGTCTGCAACCTCTACCCCTTCCGCTCCGATCCCTCCATCGAGATGATCGACGTGGGCGGGCCGACGATGGTGCGTGCCGCCGCCAAAAATCACGCCCACGTCGGCGTCCTGGTCGACCCCGGTGACTACGGCCCGGTGCTCGACGAGCTCCGACTCGAGGGTCACCTGTCCGAGCAGACCCGTCGGCGGCTGGCCCGCGCCGCGTTCGCTCACACGGCCGCCTATGACGCCGCCATCGTGGGGTGGCTCGACCAGACGTCGGACGAGGTCCTTCCGCCTACCATCCACATCGCGTTGGAGCGGGCCCAGCACCTGCGTTACGGCGAAAACCCGCATCAGCACGGCGCCCGCTATCGCACGATCGGCGAGACCAGTTGGTGGGACGGCGTCGTCCAACACAGTGGCATCGAGTTGTCCTATCTCAACCTCTACGACGTGGAGGCGGCGTGGCGCCTCGTTCACGATCTCGGCGATCAACCGGCGGCGGCGATCATCAAGCACGCCAATCCCTGCGGTGCCGCGGTCGCCGGCGATCTGGCCACCGCCTACGCCAAGGCTTTTGAGTGCGACGAACGCTCGGCGTTCGGTGGGATCGTCGCCGTCAACGGTCCGGTCGACGACGCGACCTGCGATGCCATCGTTGCTGCCGCTCAGGCCGACGTCATCGTCGCTCCGAGCTATGAGCCCGGCACGCTGGACAGGCTCCGCGCCAAGCGCAAAAACACCCGCCTGCTCGAGGCCTCGCCGCCCGGGCCCCTCGGCCTCGACCTGCGCCAGATCAGCGGAGGATTCCTCGTCCAGGAGCCGCATCGCTTCGTGGCGACCCGCGAGGACTGGCGGATCGTGACCAAGCGAGCGCCGACCGAGGAGCAGTGGGTCGACGTCGAGTTGGCGTGGCGACTGGTCGGCCACGTGAAGTCCAACGCCATCGTCCTGGTCAAGGGGGGCCAGGCGGTCGGCATCGGCGCCGGCCAGCAAAATCGGGTCGAGTCGGGCCAGATCGCCGCCAGCAAGGCTGCCGGTCGGGCCGCCGGCGGAGCGTGCGCGAGCGACGCCTTCTACCCCTTCCCGGACGGCGTCGAGGCGGCTGCGGCCGCAGGCGCCGCCGTCGTCATCCAACCGGGCGGGGGGCTCCGAGACGACGAGATCATCGGCGCCGCCGACCGCCTCGATCTGGCCATGGTCCTCACCGGCGAGCGCCACTTCCTCCACTGAGAGGATTGGGAATATGACCGCGACGCTCATGGACGGCGCTGCCCTCGCAGCCAAAATCCGCGGCGAGCTGACAGAGACGGTCAGCAAGCTTGTCGATCTCGGACATCGCCCTGGCTTGGGCACCATCCTCGTCGGTGACGACCCGGCCAGCGACCGCTATGTCGCCCTCAAGCATCAAGACTGTGCCGAGGTGGGAATCGCGTCCAAGGGTGTGCACCTGCCGGCGTCGGCCTCCCAGGCCCAGCTCGAGGATGCGATCGCCGCGTTCAACGCCGACCCGGCGGTCGACGCCTATCTCGTGCAACTACCACTACCCAAAGGGCTGGACGAAGAGGCCGCCCTTCTCGCCGTGGATCCCGACAAAGACGTCGACGGTCTGCACCCCGTCAACCTGGGACGGCTCGTGATGGGCGCACCGGGTCCGGTGCCGTGCACCCCCGCGGCCATCCAGCGCCTCCTCGCCGAGTACGACGTGCCGATCGAGGGCCGCCACGTCGTCATCGTCGGCCGCGGGCTCACCATCGGCCGGCCGCTGGCCTTGCTGCTCGCCCTCAAGCGCCCCAACGCCAACGCCGCCGTCACCGTCGTGCACACCGGAGTCAAGGATCTGATCCCCTTCACCCGCCAGGCCGACGTGCTCATCGCCGCCGCCGGCAGCCCGGGCATCATCACCCCGGCTCACGTGCGGCCAGGCGCCGCTGTCGTCGGCGGTGGCGTCACCATGGACGGCAAGCGGATCGTGTCCGACGTAGAGGACGCGGTCGCCGACGTGGCCGGATGGATCACCCCTCGCGTCGGGGGGGTGGGTCCGATGACCCGGGCCATGTTGTTGGTCAACGCCGTCGAAGCCACAACGAAGCACAACTGCCCGTAAGAGAGAAGCCCTACTCACGTTCCCCTTGGGTTCGAGCGTACTGAGACCCGCGGTTTTCCCAAGGGGCGGACCTCATATCGATCCCCCGGGGCCCACTTCGGTCCCCGGGGGATCGACCCTTCGGCTGCGGGAGGTAGCGTTGACCGGCATGGCGCGGATCGGTGAATTGCTCTCCGCTGGGCGGACGTTCTCGTTCGAGTTCGGCCCCCCCCGTTCGGAGGAAGCGGCCAAGGTGCTCGAAAAGACCCTGGTCGAGCTCGAGCCGCTCGAGCCGTCCTTTGTCTCGGTGACCTACGGGGCCGGCGGCTCGACCAGGTCGCAGACCGCCGACATCGTGCGCCACATCGCCGCCGATACGTCGATGACGCCGATGCCGCACCTCACCTGCGTGGCCCACCGCCGACCCGAGATCACCGAGATCCTCGACGGCTACCGGGCTGACGGCCTCGACAACGTCCTGGCCCTGGCCGGCGACCCGCCCGCCGATGGTTCGGCTGTCGAGGGTGACTTCCGCTACGCCATGGAGCTCATCGAGTTGATCCGTGGGCACGGCGATTGGTCGATCGGGGTTGCCGCCCACCCGGAGGGCCACCCGCGATCCCCCGACCTGGCGAGCGATCGGCGCCATTTGGCCGCCAAGCTCGAGGTGGCCGATTTCGGTGTCACCCAGTTCTTCTTCCGGGCGGCCGACTACTTCACCATGGTCGACGCGCTCGCCGCTCTCGGCACCACCAAGCCGGTGATCCCCGGCGTCATTCCCATCACCAACTTCGCCCAGGTCGCGCGGTTCGCCCGCCTGGCGGGTGCCGGTGTGCCCGTCGATATCGCCCAACGGCTCGAAGCGGTCGCCGACGATCCCGACGAGGTGCGTCGCATCGGCGTCGACCTCGCGACCGATCTCATCGGTGAGCTTCTTGACGGTGGTGCCCCCGGCATCCACCTCTACACCCTCAACTTCGCCCGGGCGACCAAGGAGATCTGGTCGAATCTTGGTCTCGGACGGCCCGATTAGGCTCCCGGCCATGGCCGACAAGATCACCCAGGGCGCCGATGGCAGCCTCCACGTCACCGACAATCCCATCATTCCTTTCATCGAGGGCGACGGCACCGGCGTCGACATCTGGCCGGCCGCCCAACTCGTCATGGACGCAGCCGCGGCGAAGCACGGCCGGACCATCGAGTGGAAGGAAGTCCTCGCCGGGCAGAAGGCGTTTGACGAGACCGGCAACTGGCTTCCCGACGAGACCGTCGAGGTTTTCAAGGACTACCTGATCGGTATCAAAGGTCCGTTGACCACGCCGGTGGGCGGCGGGATCCGCAGCCTCAACGTGGCGCTCCGCCAGCTTCTCGACCTCTACGTCTGCCTTCGGCCCGTCCGGTGGTTTGAAGGGGTGCCGTCCCCGGTGAAGCATCCCGAGAAGGTCGACATGGTCATCTTCCGGGAAAACACCGAGGACATCTACGCCGGCCTCGAGTTCGAGGAGGGATCCCCCGAAGCCAAGCGCCTGCTCGGCATGCTCGCCGAGTTCGGCGGCAAATGGGCGGCGATCCGCTCGGACTCCGGGCTGGGCGTCAAGCCGATCTCCATCACCGGCTCGAAGCGACTGATCCGCGCTGCCATCAACTACGCCATCGAGCATGAGCGCCCCAGCGTCACGCTGGTCCACAAGGGCAACATCCAAAAGTTCACCGAGGGTGCGTTCACCAAGTGGGGCTACGAGCTGGTCCGCGAGGAGTTCGCCGACGTGGCCGTCGGATGGGATGACTGCGGCGGCAAGCCCGACGGCAAGATCCTCGTCAAGGACAACATCGCCGACATCACCCTCCAACAGGTCCTCACCCGCCCTGAGGATTTCGACGTCATCGCCACGACCAACCTCAATGGCGACTACCTCTCAGACGCGCTGGCTGCCCAAGTGGGCGGGATCGGCATCGCCCCCGGGGCCAACATCAACTACGTCACCGGTCACGGCATCTTCGAGGCGACGCACGGCACCGCCCCCAAGTACGCCGGCCAGGACAAGGTCAACCCCGGCTCTGTGCTGCTCTCGGGAGTCATGATGTTCGAGCACCTCAAGTGGCAGGACGCCGCCGACGACATTGTCCGAGCGCTCGAGGCGACGATCGCCGACAAGATCGTCACCTATGACTTCGCCCGCCAGATGGAAGGCGCGACCGAGGTCAAGTGCTCGGAGTTCGCGTCGGCGATCGTCGACCGGCTGTAGGCCGGGTGGCCGACGCCGGAGGACGGCTGCGGGCGCTGCTCATCGCACCACCGGGCGCTGGCAAAGGGACGCAGGCGCAACGGATCTGCGCGCACTTCGGCGTCGCCGACATCTCGACCGGCGACGTCTTTCGTCGGGAGGTCGCGGCCGGCACCGTCCTCGGCAAGGAGGTTGCCTCCTACCTCGACCGCGGTGACCTTGTGCCCGACACGCTCGTCGGTGAGGTCGTGCGGCAGGAGATCCAGAAGGCGCTCGATGCGACCGGCGGCTACCTCCTCGACGGGTTCCCGCGGACCCTCCCGCAGGCCGAGGCCGCCCATGCGATCGCCGTCGACATGGGCATCGCCGCTCACGCCGTCGTCACCTTCGACGTCCCTCGCGCCGTCCTGCTCGAACGCTTGATGGGCCGGGGTACCTCCGACGGCCGCTCCGACGACACCGAAGCCACAATCCGTCATCGGCTCGAGGTCTACGACGCCCAGACCGCTCCTCTGCTCGACTTTTACAGCGGCCAGGGGATGCTTGTGCGGATCGCCGCCGATCAGTCGATCGACGAGGTGACCAAGGTGACCATCGCCGCCCTCGAGGAGGCGATGCACTGACTTGGTTGTAGGTGCTGACCCTCTCGTAATGTGACGGTCATGCCCAAAACCCCCGTCCGGGTCGCGGTGACCGGCGCCGCTGGCCAGATCGGCTACAGCCTGCTGTTTCGCATCGCGAGCGGCGCCCTGCTCGGCCCTGACCAGCCCGTCATCCTGCACCTGTTGGAGATCACGCCGGCCCTCGGATCCCTCGCGGGGGTCGTGATGGAGCTCGACGACTGCGCCTTCCCGCTGCTGGCCGGCGTCGTTCAGACGGATGATCCCGCGGTGGCTTTCGGAGATGTCGAATATGCCCTCCTTGTCGGCAGCCGTCCCCGCACCAAGGGCATGGAGCGCAAGGACCTTCTGGAGGCCAACGGGGGAATCTTCACCGTGCAGGGCAAGGCCTTGTCGGACAACGCCGCTCCCGGCGTGCGGATCCTCGTGGTCGGCAACCCCGCCAACGACAACTGTCTGATCGCCCTCAACAACGCGCCGTCGATCGACCCCGGTCGGTTCACAGCCATGACCCGCTTGGATCACAACCGGGCCAAGGCTCAGCTGGCGGCCAAGGCCGGCGTCCACGTCTCCGAGGTCAAGCGCATGACCATCTGGGGCAACCACTCGGCCACGCAGTATCCGGACATCTTCCACGCCGAGGTCGGCGGCAAGAGCGGCTTCGAGGCGACCGGCTCGGATCAGAAGTGGTTGGAGTCGGAGTTCATCCCGACGGTGCAGCAGCGGGGCGCCGCCATCATCGAGGCCCGCGGCTCATCGTCGGCGGCCAGCGCGGCCAGCGCCGCCTGCGATCATGTCCGGATCTGGGCGCTTGGCACCGATGAGGGCGACTGGGCCTCGATGGCGATCGTCTCCGACGGCTCCTACGGCGTCCCGGAAGGCCTCGTCTCGTCGTTCCCGGTCACGACCAAGGGCGGCGAGTACTCGATCGTCCAGGGTCTCGACATCGACGAGTTCAGCCAGGGCCGCATCGACGCGACCGTCGGCGAGTTGGCCGAAACCCGCGACCTCGTGCGCGAGATGGGCCTGATTAAGTAAACCGCAGATCGATGGCGGTGGTGAGATCGACGTTGTGACGGGCCAGGTAGGCCACCCGCTTGGCTATTGAGGTCTGCCAGGCGTGGAGGTCGTCCTCCCAATGCTGCCGGTCACCGTCCTCGTAGCAATGCTCGAGCTCGTCGAACGCCGCATCTTCGGCGTCCAGCAGGGCTCGGTAGCGGGCGAGGAAGTGCTCGTCGATCACCTCGGCCAATGTCACGCGGCCTCCCCTTGGTTGTCGTGCTGCGATGCTACCCCCGTTACGATCGATCGTCGATGGGGCTCGTCGACGGTCATCGGGCGGTCGTGACGGGGGGTGGCTCGGGCATCGGCCGGGCGACGTGCCGGCGGTTGGCGGCCGAAGGGGCTCGGGTCGCCGTGCTCGATCGGGACGGCGACGCTGCCCTCGCCGTGGCCGGCGAGATCGGCGGAGTCGCCCGCACCGTCGATGTCGCCGACGGCGTGTCGGTTACCGAGGCGGTCAACGCCGCTGCCGCCGAACTGGGCGGCCTCTCCATCGTTTTCGCCAATGCGGGCATCGGCACGATCGCCGGCATCGGCGAGATGTCGTCGGAGGAGTGGAACCGCATCATCGGCGTCGATCTGACCGGCGTCTTCCACACCGTGCGAGCCGCCCTGCCTCACCTGCTCGCCGGCGGCGACGGGCGGGTCGTCTCGACGGCCTCCATCAGCGGCGTCCGACCGGCCGAGGGTGAGGCCGCCTACGCCGCCGCCAAGGCGGGAGTCGCCGCCTTCACGGCCAGCCTCGCCCTCGAATACGGGCCCGTCGTGCGGGCCAACGCCGTCTCGCCGGGGATGATCGCGACGGCGCTGACCGGCCCGCTCCTCGACAACTTCCCCGAAATCGTCGAGGGGCTGATCGCCAAGACGCCCGGCGGTCGCATCGGCGAGCCCGAGGACATCGCCAACGTCGTCGTCTGGCTGTGCTCCGACGAGGCCCGCTTCATCACCGGCCAAAACCTGGTGGTGGACGGGGGGATGACGCTCCACGGCTCCGGCATCGACGGCGTATACCGCTACTTCACGCGCGCCTGACGCCGCGGCCCGCCACCCGCAGAGCTGTCAGTGGGGGTCCGTAGGGTTTCGTCACGTGACACAGCCCCCAGGACCATCAGCAGAGGAATATGACCGACGCGCCCAACCGCCAGCGCGCGTTCGCTGGGCCGCCACCTGCGCCCACTGCCACGCACCGATCGAGCAGCTGTTTCGCGGCCGACCTCGGCGGTATTGCCGGGCCTCATGTCGACAGCGGGCTTACGAGCAGCGCTGTATCAGCCGCGCCGTGGCGCCCGTCCAGGACAAGCTGGACTACGCCGCGTGGCGCGCCGCCGCCCTCGCGCGAGATCTCCACGCTGTCGCCGACCTGATCTCGCCCACCCTGCATGACCCCACCGTCTCGCGGATGGCGGAGCCCGCCGTGCGGAGGCTCTGTCGGTCCATCGATGCGGTGGCCAACCCGTACCAGGCCTATATCAGGCACGGTTTCTTCTTCCCGCGCCGGCCGCGGCGCCCGACCCGTCTCCGCTAAGTCGGGAAGGTTGTCTCGTCGCGCCGCCGGGCGAGGATCTGGCCGAGGCCGGCGAAGGCGGCGGTCGCCGCCTCCATCCGACTCAGGTCGCCGCTGAACTTGACCAGTCCAGCTTGGAAGGCATCGCCGGCCGTTGACTTGCCGGTCGCCAGATCGACCGCGGTGCGGAAGTCGAGCCGGATGGTGGCGTCGGAGGGCCGCGGCGTCGTGCCAACCTTGATGGCTCCCTCCTCGATCGTCACCCAATAGCGGACGTCGCCGCCAGGGGCTCCGGTCACGATCTGTTCGAGGCTGAAGCTGAGACGTGGGTCGGCCGGCCCCTCCGTGCCGTCCATGGCCGCAAGCCACTCAGCGGAAAGGAACTCGGCCATAGCCGCACACTACGGTGGCGGCCATGGCCAACGTTGCTGTCATCGCCAAGATCACCGCTCTCCCCGGACTGCGTGACGAGGTCGTCTCCGTGCTCTCCGAGCTGGTGGCTGCCGCCAAGGAAGAGCCGGGCACCCTCGTCTACGTGATGAACATCGACAAGACCGACGCCGATGTCATCTGGTTTTATGAGCTCTACGCCGGTGACGAGGCGTTCGCCGCCCACGGTGGGAGCGAGGCCATGAAGGCGGTGGGAGGCAAGCTCCGCGACAAGGCCGCCGGGCGGCCCGAGCTCCATGTTCTCGAGCTGGTCGACGGAGTGGGCCTCCCCGCCTAGGCAGCGTGGATGGCGCGTAGCACGTCGAGCTTGGCGGCGCGCCGAGCTGGGAAGACAGCGGCGAGCACGCCGATGAGGGCGGCCAGGATGAGCACGACGATGACCGTCGAGTAGGGGATGGCTGTGCTGGTCAGGAGGCCGCCGCTCGACTCCGCGGCCTGCACGATGGCCGCGCCGAGGGCGACGCCAAGGATCAATCCGAGGACAGCCCCGAGCAGGGAGACGATCATCGCCTCGGTTCGGATCATGGCCCGGACCTGACCTCTCAGCATCCCGATAGATCGGACCAGGCCGATCTCCCGTGTGCGCTCGATGACCGACAACGCCATGGTGTTGACCACCGAGAACGCCGCGATCAGGATGCTCAGCGCCAGGAGGACGTAGACGACGGCCAGGATGCGGGTGAACATCTGCTTCTGATCGTTGGTGAACTGGGCGCCGGTCTCGATCTTCAGGTTGGGATAGGCCGCCAGGGCGGTGGTGAGCCGAGCCAGTTGGGCGGAGTCGACGGACGTCGTCTTCAAAAAGAGGGCTTCGTCCTGGAGCGGGTTGCCGTTCGCCGCCGCCGCCGCCGAGGTCGAGAGCAGATAGTTGTCGAGGAACTGGTTGGTCTCGTACGTCCCACCGATGGTGAACGGCTTGATGCCCGTCTGGGTGAAGCCCATCTGGATCACGTCGCCGACGGCGAGATGGTCGCTCTTGGCGACGGCGTTGTCCATCAGCACTTCGCCTCGGGCGAGCGCGGCGTACGAGCCGGTGTCCATCTGGATCCGGAAGACCTGGTTGCCGGTCGCGGGGTCGATGGCGGCCAACGTCTTGCGGGCCTGCCCTTCGTGCCAGGTGACCTCGGTGTTGGCGCTCACCGCAATGACGCCGGGCGTCGAGCGGACGAGCGCCTCGGCGGCCGGGGTGAAGTTGCCCTCGTTGCTACTGATCACGTAGGAGGAGCTGAGGCTCTTGTCGATGACCGTGCTCAACGAGGCATTGGCGGAAGCCCCCAACGTGGCGATGCAGGCGACAACGGCGAGACCGACCATGAGGGCTGAGGCGGTGGCCGCCGTACGGCGGGGATTGCGCACTGCGTTTTCCTGCCCCAGTCGGCCGGTGATGCCTCGGATGGCCGGGAATGGCGTCCCGATCAGCCGGGCCAGCCCGCCGGCGAAGAACGGCGCCAGCGTGGCGATCCCGACGAAGGTGAGGGCGGCGCCGATACCCACGAGCGGCAGGGGGTTGTTGACACCGGCGAAGAGGCCGCTCGCGAGGTTGAGGAGGCCGATGGCCAGGAGGACCCCGCCGACGATGGCGCGCCGCCGCAGCGACGTCTCCTGGATCACGGCGTCGTCACGCATGGCGGCGACGGGCGGGATGCGCGAGGCGCGCACCGAAGGACCGACCGATGACACCAGGGTGATGACGGTGCCGGCGAGCATGGCGACGATGACCGTGCGGGGCAGGATGATCAGCCCGGAGGCCGGCGGCCCGAAACCGAAGCCTCGCAGCAGGCCTTCGAGGCCGAGCGCTAGCGGGATCCCGAGACCGAGGCCGATGGCTGAGCTCACGACCCCCACCACCAATGCCTCGGCGAGCATCGAGACGGTGACCTGTCGCCGACTGGCGCCCATGGCCCGCAGCAGGGCCAACTCTCGTGTTCTTTGGCCCATCAGAATGCTGAACGTGTTGGCGATCAGGAAGGCGCCGACGAAGAGGGCGATGAGGGCGAAGGCGATCAGGAAGTCGTTGAAGTAGCTGACGAACTGGGTGACGGTCTGGGCCTGCTGTTGGGCGGCCGCGCTTCCGGTGATCGCCTCGTAACCCTTGGGCACGATGCGCCCAATGCTGGTGAGCACGTCGTCGACTTGTGTGCCCGGCTGGTCGGAGACGCTGATCTCCGTGAAGTAGCCGGGTCGTCCGAACAGTTGTTGGGCGACGGGCGTCTCAAAGGAGATCACGCTGGCGCCTGCCAGGCTGTCGTCGTCCCCGAACTTCGTGGTGCCGACGACCACGAACTTTCGAGGTGCCAGATTGCTGATGATCGTGACCTGGTCGCCAAGGTGGATGTGCTGCGAGTTGGCCGTCCCGAGGTCCACCGTCACCTGATTGGCGGCCGCAGGACCGTGACCGGTGTGAACGGTCAGGTCCTCGAGCGCCTTGTCCGTCTCCCAGCCCGTGCCCACGACCGGTGGACCCTTCTTGGTGACGGCCTTGCCGTCAGGGTCGATAAGGGTGATCTCGCCGTCCACGATGCCGCTGGCGTCGCGCACGCCCGGCACGGCTTTGATCATGGCCAAGAGCGACTCCGGCACGTCGGGTCGGTCGCCGTTGAGGCCACCGCTGCCAGGTCGGCCACTGCCGTAGGTCTGGATCCCCTCGACAACGACGTCCTTGCCAATCGCGGTCTGGGCAAACAAGTCGTTGAACGTGTGCTTGATCGTGTCGGTCAGGACGAGGGTCCCGGCCATGAAGGCGACGCCGAGGACGATGGCCAGCCCCGTCAGGGCCAAGCGCAACTTGTGGGCCAGGATGCTGGAGCGGGTGGCCTTCCACATGGCTGTCAGTCCCCCAACATCTTCATGTGGTCGATGACCTTGGCCGTGGTCGGGGTGTCCATCTGGTCCACCACCCGACCGTCGGCGAGAAAGATCACCTGGTCGGCGTAGCCGGCGGCCACCGGGTCGTGGGTCACCATCACCACGGTCTGGCCGAGGGTGTCGACGGCGTTGCGGAGCAGGCCCAGCACCTCGGCCCCGGCCCGAGAGTCCAGGTTGCCGGTGGGCTCGTCGCCGAAGATGATCTCTGGTCGCGAGGCCAGGGCCCGACCAACGGCGACGCGCTGCTGCTGGCCACCGGAGAGCTCGCTCGGCTTGTGCTTCATCCGATCGGCGATGCCCAGGGTCTCGATCACCGAGTCGAGCCAGGCCTGATCGGGCTTGCGGTGCGCCAGGTCGAGCGGGAGGGTGATGTTCTCGATAGCCGTAAGGGTCGGCACCAGGTTGAAGGTCTGGAAGATGAAGCCGAGCCGGTCACGACGCAGCGTGGTCAACGCCTTGTCGTTGAGGGCGCTGAGGTCGGTGTCACCGATGAAGACCTGGCCGCTGGTCAGCTGGTCCAAGCCGGCGATGCAGTGCATCAGGGTCGACTTGCCCGAGCCGGACGGGCCCATGATGGCGGTGAAGTTGCCTGCTCGGAACTCGACCGATACGCCGTCGAGCGCACGGACCAGGGTCTCGCCCCGTCCGTAGACCTTGACGGCATCGACGACGTGGGCTGCCACCGTCGTGGGCGCGGAGACAGACGTCGCTGAAGAAGTAGGGGGCATACGTCCCATTCTCGCGGCCCGTGGGTCGCCGCGTCGTCCACCTTTGCGCTGAAGGGCGGATCCGTCCCGAGTATGAGTCCGTCAGGCGAGCGGCAGGTAGTAATCCTCGCTCAGGTCGGGTGGCAGGTTGCCCCCCTCCACCTGCGACATCATCCCGTACATGGGCCCGAGGGTGTCTCGGGGCACGGTCCAGTCAAGCTCGTCGGCGACGCCGGCTGCCTCGGCCAGCGGTCGCGGGAACGTGAAGTAGACGTAGGCGCCGCACGCGATCTTCTCGTCACGGCTCATGGCCGCGATCGACCGGTAGAGGCGCTTCTGAGTGCTACGCACCTCAGCCAAGATGTCGTCGGTCTCGACGGGATCGACCGGCTTCAGTGATCGGTCGGGCGTGTCGGTCGTGAACAAACCGAAGCCGACGAGGTGATCCAGATAGTCCTCCGGATCGGTGATCGACGTGCCCCAATCGTTGACGGCGAGCTTGACCCCATCGAGCACGAGCGCCGCCGTCAGGTAGGAGTACGGCACGCCGTCGGCGACGTCAGACCACCAGAAGTCGCTCACCCCCAGGCGGTAGAAATCGCGAACGAGTAGTACTCGGCCGTCCGGGAGCGGATAGGGGCCGGAGTCGCCAGTGCCCACGCGCGTGTCGAAGTAGAGGAGAAACAGGTAGGACATCACCGTCGCATTCCAACGCTTGATCGCCGCCCGCTCATCGTCATCCTTGAGCGGGCGGACGCCGGCGAGCAGCGTGTCGATGGTGTCGGTGTCGTACGGGCGGAGGGTGAAGTCGGCGTCCCAGGCTTGGCGGTGGCCGTCGGCGCGGTAGCCGAGGGCGGCACGCTCCCAGAAGTCGAGCATGGTGGCTGTCGGCCGGAGATCATCGGCCGCGAGGCCGAAGGCGGTGATGAGCTTGCGGCCGACCAGGTAGATGTTGGCCGTCGACCACAGGTAGACGGCGTTGATCTGGCTGCCGGGGCGTCGGCCTGCGGCCCCGAGGGTGCCAGCATCGAGAGCAGCGTCGATCGTGGCGAGCATCTCGGGGTGGCGGTACCAGGCCTCAGCTGCGGCCACGACGATGTAGGCGGAGACGGGGATGAGGGCGGATTCGAGCGAGGTGCGTTCGGCGGTCATCCGCCCGGAGATGTGACTGTGATAGGCGATGAGCTCGTTGGTCCGGACGCGGAGGTCGTGCTCACTCATGCCCGTGAAAGCCATGCTCGTCAACGTACTCCCGTGCTCAGTTGGTGAGCAGGGGCGCGAGGTCGAGGACGCGGTTGTCGTAGTCGTGGCCCGGATGCCAGGGGCTGGGGATCTGCACAAAACTGGAGAAGGCAACCCAGGTCCGGCCCGACCCGTCGGTGAAGGTCTCGAGTCCACCGGGGGACAGGAGGCCTGGTGAGCTGGGGAGGAAGGGATGGGACGACGCCTCTGCGCAAGGTCCCGCGACCGTCTTGCAATAGGCGAGACCGGTGGCATAGTCGTCCGACCGCCAGGACCCGCCCGAGTAGAAGAGCCACCAGCCCGCCACGGCACCGGTCGCCCGGATCATGGCCGGTGCCTCGATCACCCCACCCTGCCATGGCTCGTCAGCGGTGAGAAGTTTGTGGGCGGTGCCGACCAGGCTCAGGCCGTCGGGGGCCAGGTCCTGCTCCCAGAGGCTGCTGACGATGTTGCAGCAGTTGCCGTCGTTCTTCCAGAGCAGGTGCAGGCCGCCGGCATCCTTCACGACGCTGGGGTCGATCGATCCGCCGAGGCTGAGCTGACACTCGAGCGGCTCCGATGCGGCGCTCGTGTAGGGGCCGGCCGGATCCTGACTCGGAGCGACGGCAACGGCGATGCACTGGCGCCCGGTGGCCTGGTCCTCGGTCGTCACGTACATGACGAAGTGACCATCGACGGCGACGACGGCCGGTGCCCACGTCATTGAGATCGACGGCGCCGCCCACGACGGCAGCACCGGGAGGGCATCCGGCAGCTGTTGCCAATGCGTGCGGTCGCCGGAGACGGCCGCTGGGACATTGGACTGCCAATCGGTCGTCCAAAACACGTAGTACCGACCGCCGTACGTCAACACGGCGGGGTCGGCAACATCGGCGTCGTCGACCTCTCGTACCGCACCGATCCGGGGTAGCGGATGACGCTCATGACCGGAGGCGACACCGAGGGGGAGCAGGACCAACAGCGCGAGTCCGCCCAGGACGGCGGACACGATCCCTCGTACGGACGACGACACGCCAGGCAGTGTCCCAGTCGGCTGGGCGCTACGGGGCTCGCGTCGCCTGCCTATGCGAGCGAGACGAGGTCCAGCAGGTCGTCGCTCATGAAGTCGAGCGTCCCGTCGGGCATCAACAGGACTCGGTCCGGCGCCAGCTCGGTCACGAACTCCGGATCGTGGCTGACCAGGATCATCGACCCCGGCCAAGAGCGCAACGCCCGGGCGATGGCGGCGCGCGACGGCGGGTCGAGGTTGTTGGTCGGCTCGTCCAACAGCAACAAGTTGTGCCGCCCGGCCACCAAGGTGGCGAGAGAGAGCTTGGTCTTCTCGCCCCCCGACAGGGTGCCCGCATCCTGGAACGCCATGTCACCCGCGAGGCCGAACATGCCGAGAAGACCTCGCAGCTCTTGTTCGGTATCGAGCGCGCCACCTCGAAGATGATCGATGACCGGGCGCCCCGCGGAGATATTCTCATGCTCCTGAGCGAAGTAGCCGCTCGACACGCCGTGACCGAGACGGAACGATCCGGCCGACGGCTCGGCGACACCGGCGAGCAGCCGTAGCAGCGTCGTCTTGCCGGCACCGTTGAGGCCGAGCACGAGGAGGCGTTCGCCGCGCCCGACATCGAAGCTCACATCGCTGAATACGGCCGGTCCCCCATAGGCCTTCGCCAGACCCTCGGCCTCGAGCGTGGTGCGACCGGAAGGCGGCGGCGCGGGGAGGCGCACGTCCATCTGGCGACGCTTGGACGGGCCGGTGACGGCGGCGACGGCGAGACGCTCCACCCGCTTGTCGATCGACTTGGCGGTGCGAGCCCGCGTCGCCGACGAATGGCGCATCGAGTCGGCGAGGCTGGAGAGGCGGTTGATCTCGGCGGCCTGGCGGTCGGCGAGCTTGGCCAGCCGCTCCTCGTCGCGGGCGCGAGAGGCGAGGTACTGCGTGTAGGTGCCCTTGTATTCGTGGAGGACGCCCTCATCGAGATGCAGCACCCTGGTGATGGCTTCGTCGAGCAACTCGATGTCGTGGCTGATCACGATGAGGGCGCCGCGATAGGAGCGCAGGAAGGTCATCAACCACGCCTTGGCGTCGACGTCCAAGTGGTTGGTCGGCTCGTCGAGCATGAGCACGTCGGAGCCCGCGAAGAGGATGCGGGCCAGCTCGACGCGGCGGCGTTCGCCTCCCGAGAGCACGGAGATGGGCAGGTCGACCCGATCCGCCTTCAACCCCAGGCCGGCGCAGATGCGGCGCACATCGGCCTCAGCGCCATAGCCGCCATCGGCGCCGAAGCGCTCTTCGGCTTTGGTGTAGCGGGATACGGCTCTCTCCGACGGATCCTCCTCCATGGCCAGGCGCAGCTTCTCCAACCGGAGGAGCGCCTCGTCCAAGCCGCGGCCGGACAGGACGTGCGAGAGGGCCGTAGCGTCGACGCCATCGCCGCCGGAGCGGACCTCCTGAGGGAGGTAGCCGAGACCCCCTTGGACGTGCACGACCCCACCGGCGGCTTCGGTCTCATGGCCCAGGACGCGGAGCATGGAAGTTTTGCCGGCTCCGTTGCGGCCGACCAGCCCGACCTTCTCACCGGCGCGCACCGTGAACGACGCCTCCACGAGGGTGAGGCGCCCGCCCACCTCCACCGACAGGTTGCGGACCGATAGCACCCCTCCATGATGGGGGACGATCGGGTTGTGGGCGAACCATATGGCTACGGTGCGGCCTCATGGCTCTCATGGATGAGGTTGGGCGCGGCATGAAGGTCTTCTCGCACGAGCCGGTGTCGGGGGTCTGGCGGCTGTTGGTAGGACCCGACGACGTTCTCGCTTTGATGGACACGACAGCCGAGGGGGTGGTCGCCTTCGTGCGGGACGCGGGCGCCACGTTCCTCGCGCCGATCTATGACGAGCTGACGGCCATCGTCTGCGGCAGCGGGACGCTGCGGAGCCACATCGGGATCGTGAGCCGGGAGTTCCAGGTGCCGTGCGTCATGGGGACTGTGTTCGCGGCGGGCGAGCCGGCGGATGGGGTGGTCGTCGAGGTCGATTGTTCGGGGGCCGACGGCGTCATCCGCCTGTGAGCCCGGCGCCCGGTCGTCGCCCCGCTCCCGAGGATGAGCGGCGGCATCTCGATGTGGACGAGCGGTGGTGGTTTGACTTCGCCGCCACCGACGGGTCGATGGGCGGCTATGCCGCGCTGTTTTATCTTTATGGGCCGGCGGCCCGGGTGGCGTGGTACTGGGCGGCCTTCGTCGCCGACGGGCGGCCGCTCCTCACCTTCCGGGCCCACGATGTCGCCATCCCGACACGAGGCACGGAGGTGCGGGGCGACGGCATCTGGGCGTGTCTGACGTGCGAGACACCGCTGGAGCACTGGTCGGTCGGGCTGGAGTCCTTTGGTGTGGAGTTGGAGGACCCGCTCGAGGCGTGGGGCGGAGAGCGGGGCGACGTCGTGCCCTTTGGGTTGGACCTGGAATGGGAGGCAACGGCTCTTGGCGTCGCCGGGGAGGGCGGCTATGGGCAGTGGTGCGAGGTGCACGGCGAAGTGCTCGTTGGTGACGAGCGGATTGCGGTGGCCTGCGGCGGTCATCGGGAGCATCTGTGGGGGGCCACGGCCGGCGTGGGTGGAGCCGGCGTGGGCGGAGCCGGCGTGGGCGGGGCCGCGTGGCGGGTGGCTGTGCCCGGCGTCGGGTGGGTGACCTCACCGCCGGCGCCGCCCACCGATCTTGTGACCGTCCGGGATGAGGGTGGGCTCCCGGTGGGCGCGGCGCTGGGTGGGGTCGACCTACGGGTACGCCACGTGAGTCCGGTGGCCGTGCCGGGCGCGGCCGTCGTCCACGCCCTGTGCACGCCGGCGGGGTCGGGTGCCGGCTGGGTCAGCTGGTGGTAGTCGAGGGCGGAGTGATGTCACGTTCCCGCGCTACGGCGGGCAGTTGCGCGGGAACGTGCCACTCGGCCGGCCTGCCGTCCGGTCGGCAACAGCGTTACGCAGGTGAAGCCGTCATGGTGGCGAGGCCGCCACCTTCGACGATGGCGCGACTCCAGGGGCGGACCAGCTCCCGCAGCCGGGCGCACTTCTCCTCCCCAAGGTGTGCCCACGGGGCGACGGCCAACTGGTCGGTGAGGTCCTCGACCCGTTGCCGGCTGGCGCGACCGTCAGGTGTGAAGGACCCGTCGGGCAGGAGCCAGCCGCGGTCCTGGAGCCGCGCGACGGCCGCTTCCCACGACGACTGGGGCCATTGCCGGGTGGCTCGCAAGGCGGCTTTCGGAACGTCGCCGGTCGCGGCGTGGCAGACCAGTGCCTCGCAGCCGTCCATACCTTCGCCGACGAGGGCGGCGATGTGGCCGTCCCCTCGGTACTCGCGCAGGATCGAGATCGCATGCCACAGGACGAGGTGGGGTTGGGTCGGCCAGACCAGGGAGGCGTGCCCGGCGTAGAGTGGCCGACCCGCCGCCGAGAGGGAGGGCGCCGTCGCCGCGGTGTGCGCCAGGGTGGCGGCCTCCTCCATCGCCGGACTGGACACGATGTCGCCGCCCAGCACCCGCTCAAGGGCGGCGTCGGCAGCGCCGAAGCGGGCGCTGACGAGCTGGGCGGGGGTGCACTGCTCCCAGCACGCGGGTACGGCGCGCTCGACCAACGCCGGGTGGAAGTTGAAGAAGGTGGCGACGACCACCGAGGCCCCGACCGCACCCATGGGCGCCGAGCGCGACGCGAAGTAGCCGGCCCGCAGGTCGGACAGGCCGATGGCGCTGTAGGCGGCGGGGCCCTCCGGGACGAAGTAGATCATCCCGTGGTACGGCTCGAGGGTGCGCCAGGTCTTGCGAGCGATGGTGGGGTCCACGAAGAGCCCGACCCTAGACCCTGTCAGCCCGGCGCCCCCACGTGAATGGTGTAGGTGTTGTGCGCGCTCACGTCGGGACCGGCCAGCGACAGCTCCAGCACGGACTGGCTGGCGATGAGTGGCGCGAGCGTGCGAATAGTACCGACCCGCACGCACCCGTCGGCCGGCACCTCCCCGCCCCAGGTAGCGGTCCACGCACCGAGGGTGGCGGTGACCCGGAGGTCGGCGAGCGGCCGCCTGAGGTCGCTCACGACGTGCACGTCGAGAGCGATGTCGG
>Ga0302326_10004818_pt1 | contig 31067 bp, 26 predicted proteins | sample Palsa_T0_3_FD_202264 | JGI IMG/M metagenome (GOLD analysis project Ga0302326, IMG submission 202264) | Peat permafrost microbial communities from Stordalen Mire near Abisko, Sweden - Palsa_T0_3 | ecosystem: Environmental > Terrestrial > Soil > Palsa > Peat permafrost | place: Sweden: Abisko... | reverse complement strand
GATTCAGTACGGAACCAGCCAGCCGGGCTATCACGCCTTTCGCGGCGAGCCCGAGTATCTGCGCCACCTGCGCGGCATCGTCAGCGGCATTCCGGGTTTCCATTGCCGCCGCATGATGCAGCTCGGCCTGGTGCTATTGATCTCGACGCCGGTGGCGCGGGTGGCCTTCTCAGTGTTGGCGTTTATGTTGCAGCGGGACCGCATTTATGTAGTCATCACCCTGATCGTCCTCGCCGTACTGCTCTTCAGCCTTTGTGGCGCACGTTCTTAACGTGCCGTGTCCCCACTCATGGGGACACCCGCGCGCCGCTGCAATAACGCAGGCATCTCGCCCAGAGCATCTCAATTCGTCGTGGATGCCCCGGTCAGCCCGAAGATCCGCAACTGCTTGTAGCTGGCAACGAAGACCAGGCCGTTGGCCACCACGGGAACCAGGTTCGAGTCGCCGCCCAGATTCGGCCACGTTCCGGCCGTCCCATGAAACAGCGGCTTCAGTGTGCCTCCGGAGTCGGGATTAAACGCAACCAGCAGAAGCGGCGCCGTGCCGGCGTTCTGAGGACGCGATAGCGCCCAAATAATGGGATTCGTGCGGCCGTTCGACGAAATCGAGGTGAAGAATCCCGGGTCCTGTATACCACCGCCTATCCCTCCGGACTCCGCGACCTGCTGCAACGCTACGCTGGGCGACGTCAAGACTTTCCAGACCATCACCTGTGTACCACCGCTGCTCACCACCCGGGCCACTCCGTCCGCATCCACAAAGTAAGACGGGCCGCACCAGCAACCACCTATCGAATAGCTGCCCAGCACGTTGTTCTCCGGCGAGTATCCGCCCAGATCGTCTTGGTTCATCAGATACATCGTTCCCACCTTGCCCGCCGCCACCGCCAGATGCGGAGTCGGTCCCGGCTGATCGGGCAGCACCAGCACTCCGCCGGAGCCGAAATCGAGGTCATCCTCATCCAGTTGCGCTTGGTTGCTCGGGGTAAACAGGTCCAGCACCGCCGTCAGCGAGGACGAGACCTTTACCACGCTCTCCTGAATGTTAGTGACTCCGTCGTATGTGGTCCCCGAATGGTCCGAATTCCCGGTCACGAACAGGATCCTGCCCGCATCGTCGGTGGCCGGTCCGTACCCCGCCATCCAGATGGACGACAGAAAGAAAGTGTCCGGCGAACTCGCCTGCTGGTCTATGAGTTGGTTCGATGGAAAAGGCGCCAACGACCCCGCCGTCCATCCCAGCAGCCAGCCCCGCGACAGATTTGCCGACAGGTCGCAGAAGCTGCCAAAACCCGCATAAATGCTGCCGTTCGAGAGCAGCAACGCCGGACGCTGACGCTGGTAGGTCGCGTTGAAACTGAACGTCGTTCCATCGGTCAGCGTGTGCGACGCGGTCACCAACTGCGGTTTCACTTTGTCCGTCAAGCTCCCCAGATCGAGCGCGTGAAGACGGTAGGCCGGCCCACTGGTATCCTGCGTGTAAATCATCACGTACAAGGTGCCGCTGGTAAGGTCGATTACCGGCGTCGAGGTGATGCCGACATTCGGCCCGTTGTTGGTGCATCCCAGCGGATTGGATACGGGCGTTCCGAAATTCGGACTCAGCAGCACCGTCCCGCTATGAACGTCGATGGCATATACTGTGTCGCGTTCCGTCGCCACATACACTACATCATGCGTGCCCTGATAAGTTCCGGCTGTGATTTGCACGCCCGGCACCACCAGCGGCTGCGCGTCGACTTGGTCGTCGAGCGCCACGCCCAAAAGCAGACCGAACGACGAACTCCCCACATTGGCCGGCGTCAGCACGGTCTCGCTCCGATTCCAGCCGGTGCGTTTGTTTTCGTTGTGATATGTCGTCACCGCCGTCTGGCCCGCCGCCGACGGTGCGCCCGCACCCATAAACACTAGCGTAGCTACAGTCAGCGCCGCCGTGCCGTTGACGGCGCGGCTCCCTTGATGTCTGCGCATGCGACCTCCAATCCACCGGCAGTTTCTTGGGATCGAAAACGGCCTCAGCCGCCTATCCCACCGGCTTGGTATAGTGTATCGCTCTTTCAGGGTCGCCGCGAATGCTTGATTGCCGGCCGGCTCCGCGCAGTTCCGCCAAGACGGTTTTCTAATCGGCACGCGATCCGGCTTCGTCGGCCACGACCACCGCCCAGACGGCTATCTTGATTCAAAGGTGGCACCCTCCGGCGCTCGCGAGCGCCCTGTTGAGGCGACGAAGGGGCCGCGCTCATCGGTACTGGTACCGCTAAGTGGTACGCATTCGCTGAAACACTTGATTTAAGGAACATCCCGATCTAACCTCGATCAGGACTCCATTCGCGGGACCTGAAACGGAGGGCGAACTAAATGTCTGTAACTATCGGTCTATCGCGGTAGCCGCAGCCGTAATATCCGGTTTGGGCGCCGCACAAAACGCGGCGGCAGCGTCAACGTGCACCGGCAACGTGATCGCTTATCAAGTTTCGGGAGTGTTTGGGTCCACGCGGATCAGCGGAGACGATCCGCTCGAGTTAGCAGGCAAGCCGTTCAGCGTCGCTTTCTACGCCTGCGAGACTATGAAGCCGATACAGACGGGCTCGGGCTATGCTGAGTATTATCCAGTCGAGAGCGAATAGAAACCGACACGGCCTTCATCGTGGCGCAGCCGACTGCTGGCCTGGACGCGATCGCGATGCATGGCACGATAAACCTAGGAGGGTGGCTGCTTGCTATCAGGGGCGGCGTAGCGCTGCCGGCGGGTGCCCTGACGTCCACGCGCATCGCGGTTTTCCCGAGCGTCTCGGTGATCCCGGCCAAGTCGGATTTCATCTACCTGTATGGACCGTGGCAGGTTTCCACGCCATATTCCGTTGGGCAGAAGATCGTGGACCCGTCCCGGAACGAGCAGGAGGCGGCCACCTACGGGACTAGCGGGATTACGGCTCCGGTATGGAACGACAGTGTTGGCGGGACCACCAATGACGGCTCAGTGGTGTGGCTGTGCGAAGGTCCTTACACACCGACTGAGTTGTCGATCGCTGGAACCGCGGCCGGCAACATCTACACGCCACGCCCGTCGCTAAAGCCGGTCCCATTCTGCATACGGATGCCGTGCAGGTAATCACCCTCCATGCAGACGGAACGCAACTGGTGCGGCCGCTGCGGATGGCTCCGGTCGAACCAGCAGCGACATCGGACCGGGTGATGCTGCAATTCTACGCATCCGGAGTGCGCGACGCATCCGAGGTTCACGTGCAGATCGCAGGACAGGACGTGCCGGTGCGGTATGCCGGGCCGTCCGGCCATTTCCCGGGATTGGACGAAGTCACCGTGGAAGTGCCGCGCAGCTTGGCCGGTATGGGTGACGCGGATGTGACTATGACGGTGGATGGCCAAGCAGCCAGCCCCGTGCGTATCCGGATTCAGTAGCGATTATTGGGCTTCCACGCCCTAATCCGCGGGCACGCGATCTGGCTTCGCGCCAAACCACGACCACCGCCAACCCCGCACATACGCCGCAATATCCTTCCGATAAGTCCTACCCACCGCCAGCAGCAGCATCAGCGCGATTACGATCGCCGACGCCAGCACCGTCTGCCCCACATCCAGATTGTTCTTGCACCATGGCAGCCAGCGCCCGTAAACCAGCTCGATATGCACCCAGTAGACCAGCAGCGATGTGGTGCCGAACTGCCGCACCCAACTCCACCCGGGCGCCGCGCCATATTCCGTCCAAACGTACGCCACCGCCAGGATCAGCAGCGTCACGCCCAGCTTGATCAGTACCTGCGCCGGGCTATCCAGCCAGAACTCGGACTTCGGGTAGATCGAGAACGGCAGGTTCGCGAAATAGCGCGCCGCCAGAATCATGGCGACTCCCAGCAGCGCGGCCCACTGCATCGCCCGATCGTATTGCTCGTGTTTCAGCAGGCGGATCAGGCTGCCGGCGCTCATCCCGAAGGCTAGGTACGCCGCCCACGGAAAGAAGCTGAAAAAGTTGTAGTCCGGAGCGAGGTAAGCCTTCAAAATCCACGGCACGCCGGTCCAGTTCATTTGCGAGACCAGCGGCGATAAACCCGCGATCAGCAACCCCAACGCCGCGCAAATGCGCACCCGCTGGGCCGTCGAGAACAACGCCATTGAGGACATCAGCGCGATACCGAGGCCCATGCAGTTGAGGATGTCCACTTTCAGCAGGTTGGTCCAGGGGCTGGGCCAACTGAACAGCCAAAGTTGCACGCGGAACAAAATCGCGATACCGAACAAGTAACCGGCGCGCCGTAGCGTGCCCGTGATGCGGCTGCCCGGCGAAACGCCCTTGCGCTCGAAGCTGTGCATCAGGAACGCCAGCGTAATGCCGGTCAGAAACAGGAACATGGCGGGCGGCATGCCCCCGAAAAACTGCGAGAACATGTAAGCCGCGCCGCCGCGCAGATCCGGTTTCAAAAACGATTGGAAGACGTGGCCCTGCAGCATGACGATTCCCGCCACGCCGCGCAGCCAGTCCAAGAATGTCAACCGGTTTCTGGTTCCGCTCGATTCCATGCGCCCTGGCCTTCGCCCGGTAAGATTTACTTCTGCGGGTACTCCCGCTTCACGCTCTTAGGCAGGTGCAATTTCAGTGCCGAATCCGGCAGATCCGGGTTGATCTTGATGGCCGAATACGTTGCCAGTTGATAATCCCCGCCCGGAAGGTAGAACTTCTGCTGAACCGGGTAGCCGTTCTCCGCGACGCACATCTCTAATTTCAGCAGATGCTGCAAGACCTCCTTGGTTTTCGGTATCAGTTCCAGGAGGTCGCATTTCTGGCCGGCGACTGTATCTGGACCCACCAAGCGCAGCTTGTAGGAAGCCTGCAACTCTGCGCGCGAGGTGCCAAATCCGAGCAAGAAGAACTGTTCCAGCATTTCCTTAAACTTGCTCACATCGAATTCATCCACAGTCTGCATCTTCGGGTAGTAGATCTCCACGGTGTGGTCTGAAAACGCGACCGTTTTCCGGTCGGGATCGGTCAGATCGATGAGCATGCGCAGGTCCCGGCGGTGCCCCCGTTTCAGCAGGACGGTTCCCGAATCCACGTTGTCGTCGTTCATCACCGCTGTATGCTGCACGCGGCGCAACTTGGCCGACATGCTCCGGAACGCCGCGCCCGCCTTATCGATACGGTCCAGCACGGCGTCCAATTCACTTGGCGGTTTGGGCACCGCTGGCGCAAACGCGGGCGAACTTAAGACGATTCCCAGAATTGCGACGGCGGGACGATGCATGGCGGTCGCTCAGGGCTTGGCGAAGACCATGTAGCCCTTGGTTTCCCCGTCCGAGTCTGCAATAGGTTCGACGCGGGTCACGGTCACTTCTTTTTTGTGCGTGACGTTTCTGAGAAGCTCCGCCAGCTTTTGGGCCTGCTGCTCCTTCGACAGGTCGGCCAGCAACTCGGGCTCGACCCAATAGACGCTGCTGCCGTGCTCACCCGGCAGCACCGCGATGGAACTTACCAAAGGCGTGCGCGGCTGATCGCGAAACCATCCGCGTGGCGTCAGCATGATGAAGATGAGGATGATGCCCACCATCACGTCGTACTGCCAGCTCGCGCGCCGGTAATCCCAGAAGATGAAACGCTTCAGCACCTGAAGCTCAGTCTAACAAATGGATGCTGTGGTGCGAACGGGGGGAGTTGAACCCCCACGGAGTTTCCCCCGCCAGATCCTAAGTCTGGTGCGTCTGCCAATTCCGCCACGTTCGCTTGGGGTGGCTTCTACCCCGATGATATCATTCATCATTATCATCGCCTACGGACTCACAAGAAATACCGTGCCGAGGGAGGTGTCGGTTCCACCCCCCTGGGTGGTTCCGAAGAGCACGTCGTTAGGGCCGATCGCCAAACCTGCACTGGGATTGCGCCCGTCTGGGGCCGGGGCGCCACTGCCGCCCGTAAAACCGTAGAGCACGGTCTCGGTCCAAGGGCCGCCTGGAGATGCCGGTGGTTTTAACGAGAATACGGTGCCAATGTTGTCGATTCCGCCGTAAGCCGTCGTGCCGTAGAGCACTCCGCCGCTCCCGATCACAACAGGCGCCGAGGGGTCCGCAGGTTCGGCGCCCCCGGGATTCGCGAAAGTGTAAAGCACCGTCTCGGCCCAAGGGTCGCCGGAAGATGCCGGTGGTGTCAACGAAAACACCGTTCCAGAACCGCCGGCAGCCCCGCCTTGCAGGGTCGTGCCATAGAGCACTTCGCCGGTGCCGATCGCCACGCCTGCCCTGGGTTTCGCCCCGTCACCGGTACCGCCGAAGTTGTGAATCACGCGCTCGGCCCACTCGCCGCCCGGAGATACCGGTGGCGTCAGCGTAAATACCGTGCCCTGATATAGGTACCCGCCTAGCCAGGTCGTGCCGTATAGCGCCCCGTCACGACCGATCGCCACGCCGGCCAGGGGCTCGCTCCCGTCCGGGCGGGCACTGAAGCTGTGGAGTACGGTTTCCGTCCACTCCCCGCCTGGAGAAACCGGCGGCGCCAGAGAGAACACGGTTCCTTGATCCAACGTCCCGCCGCCACCCGTCGTACCATACAGCACACCGTTCGGTCCGATCACCACACCTGAGGGGCCGGCGCCCCCGCTGGAGTTGCCGGTAAAGCTGTAAAGGACGGTCTCGGTCCACTCGCCGGCTGGAGATGCGGGCGGGACCAAAGAGAACACCGTTCCCTGATTCGACGTTCCCCCGTAAGCCGTCGTACCGTAGAGCACACCGCCTGGGCCCAATGCCAGGGTTGCACTGGGTACCGCTTGGCTGGGGAAGCTGTAGATCACGGCCTCGGTCCAAGCGCCTCCAACGGATGCCGGCGGAGTCAGGGAGAACACGGTTCCACAGCCTGGCGCGAAGTCGGCGTTAGCGCACGGCCCCGAGCCACCATAAGGGGTCACGCCATAGAGGACCACGCCCGGGCCAATGGCTACGCCCCCAGGGGGCTTGGCCCCGTCAGGCCCACTGAACGCGTGGAGCGTCATGAGAGTCGAGGTTTGAGCTGCCGTATCCGACGTGAAGATCAGGAACGCTGCGAAAAGCGTTCCGCCGGTTGTGAGAGACTGCCGACGGATGGTAATTGTTTTCCTCCGGTTGAAGTGAGACATCTGTTGACAAGAAGTCTATCATGCAATTTGAAACAAGGATAGCTCGTTGTCTAGGAGGAGCACTGGAGGTAATGGATCCCGTTCCACAAAGAATGCCCGCCCTGTGCGCAGGTGCCCCCCATGTGTGCAACGCGTGGATCTTGGCCCGGATTTGAATTTGACGAACAAAGCCCAACATCCTGATAATGCAATGCTTACTTGGTTTCAGGGACGAAGCGAAGCCAATCGTCCCATCGCTGCGCCTGTATGCGCCGGGTGCTCAATGAGCGCAGGAGGATGAAAGGCCGCGATCTTCACCTCCTCTTTTGAGGGAGATGCGGGCAGGCGCGGGCGTGATTCATGGCTGGCAAAAAGGCCGATTGACAATCGGCCTCGCAGGTTGGCAACGTTGGCAACCGGCCCCACAGAAAATGAAGCTTGCCTTACAGCCCGTGCTCCGTGCCGCACACCGACACATCCAGCCCCATCTCGCGGAACATGGCCGCCTTCGCCGCCAGCGCCAGATTTGCGGCGTCCGCATCCGGCGCATAGGCCACCTGCACGTGGTTGGATTTGTGCCGCGCCATCATCTGGTCGCGGGTGATGCCGTACGTCACCGCGTGCATAATGGGCCACTGCGGCGTGGTGATCCGCCAGCGCCGTTCGGTCTCTGCGCGCGGCAGTTCCACCACCTTGGCGCGGCCGATATCCGCCTTCAGCGTGCCGCTATCCACGAACACGCGGCTCCATACGATCTCGCCCGGCTTGCTAATGCCCTTGAGACTGCCGCCGCCCAGCCGGAAGTACATGGGCGGCTGGCGCTCACTGACCGCTCCAGCGTAGCCGCCGATGAAATGCGCGGCCGGCGCCGCGCCCGAAATCTCGAAGACCCACACAAATTCATCGATGCCGTTCACCGGGTAGGATTCGCCATAGCGCACGTCGTGCAGCGTGGTCTCGGGCGGGTATCCCAGCGCCTTCCAAATGCGATTGGTGACCAGCGCATCCAGGCCCGCGCACTCATCCACTTCGTTGAAGTGCGGCAGCGCGTCGTTCGCATGCAGCACCCGCCCGTTGCCGCGCGCGCGCACCGGCGGCCGGTCGGCATTGTTCAACAGGCCCTCGGCCAGGTCCGAAGCCGGCGCCAGGTCTTTCAATCCCTGCTGATACTGTATGCCGATGGCGTCGCAGCCGAAGTCGTCGGCGATGCGCAAGGCCGCGATGTACATCTTGCATTGTTCGAGGATCTGCCCGTCGGTCAGGTCGATCTCGGGATCGCTGCCGGTACGAAACTGCACGCCTTTGCGATCCAGCCAAGTGCGCACCGCGCGCGCTTCGTCGCCGCTGGTAGCGAGCATTTCCGCATAGAGCGCCGACTGGCTGAGACGCTCCTTGAACACGCCGGTGGGATGCAACAGCTCATCCGGAACGATGGCGTTGTACATGCCCATACAGCCTTCGTCGAAAACGCCCAGAATGGCCTTGTTGCGGCGCAATTCGGCAGCCAGGCGGGCGCCGGTTTCCTCCGCGCGCGGCGGCAGCTTGCAGGCGGAAAGCGGGCGTACGTGGCTGGTATCGTGGCGGACAGGCTTGCCCGCCAGCCAGTGGCGCAGGCCCGAGAGGAAGAAATCGTCGGTAAAATCCGCGCTCCAGAGCGAGCTGTACGCAACGCCCGTCTTGGTCAGCGAGGCGTTCAGGTTCAGCATCCCGACCAAGCCGGGCCACTCGCCGCTCCAGTTGGCCACGGTGAGGATGGGGCCGCGATGGGTATAGAGGCCGTGCAGGATGTGATGGCTATACTGCCAGGCCGCCTCGACCACCACCAGCGGCGCGCCGGACGGGATACCGCGGAACACTTCCATGCCGCGCTTTTGGCTGTCGATGAAGCCGTGGTTTTTGGCGGAGTCGCAGGCATGGCCGCGTGCGACCGCGCGGCCCAACCCCCGGATGGCGCCCATAACGGCTTCCTCGGCGCGCGCCTGGGCCGGCCAGCATTTCTGGTTGGCGGCCAGGCGCATGTCACCGTTCGCAATCAAGACGACAGAATCTGGCATGACCACATTTTTGCATCATTCTTGCATCATGTTTGTATCGGGCGCGGAGCCAGAGTCCGCTGGGCGGCGTGTTAAGCTGGATGAAGTTTGCGGTTGCGGGCCGGTAGCTCAGTCGGTAGAGCATTTGACTTTTAATCAAAGGGTCGCGGGTTCGAGTCCCGCCCGGCTCACCAGTTCTCTTAATGCGCTCGCGAGTCCGCGCGCATGCCAGAGCTTGAAAAGTCTAGTACTCAACCAACCTTCGCTACGATTTCCACATGGTCGAGGAAACTGGCCAGCGCCACGAGCTGACTCCGGATTTCATCCTCATTGGCGTCCAACGCGGCCAACTCTACGGCCGCCCCGGTACGCGTGATTTCGGGAAAGCCATAACTTTCACCGGATCCCTTGAACTGATGCCCCACCCGGTCGGCAATTTTGCAATCTTTAGCGTCGAGGCCCGTTAGAATTTCGTGCATGGCGCGCCGGACGCCTACCAGGTAGTTTGGAACGAACTCCTCCATACCTTCTGGGGGAGTGATGCGGATTTTTCCGCCGATGTGGCGGGAGATGGCCTCCAGGAGAGTCGCTTTCTTAATCGGTTTGGTAAGGTGCTCGGTACAACCGGCTTCCAGGCTTTTCCTGACCTCCCCTTCCGCGGCGTGCGCCGTTAGCGCCAGGATAGGTATCGGATGCGCATACGTTTTCGCTTCCCATTGGCGAATGGCGCGAGTGGCCTCCAGCCCGTCCATCACCGGCATTTGTACATCCATGAGCACGAGATGCGGATTACCGGATATGACTTTCTCGATGGCGATCTTGCCATTCTCCGCGAAATCAAGCTGGAAGCCGCATTCCTTGAGATAGGCATTCATCAGCACGATATTGTCTTCGGAGTCTTCCACGATCAGGATGCGGGAGACCGGCTGCTGTGCGCCCGGTCCCAGTGCGGGAATCCGGATCGCGGCTGGTTCGGCAAGCTCCGGAGGTTCCAACTCCGCGCGTATGTCGAATGGCGCCGTAAGAGAGAATGTGCTACCCTTACCCACCTCACTAGTACAACCTATCCGTCCACCCATCAACTCTACCAAACCTTTGCTGATCGCCAATCCGAGACCCGTTCCACCGTATTTGCGCGTGGTGGAGGAATCGGCTTGAGTGAAACGGCCGAATATGATTTCCGTTTTATCCGCGGCGATTCCGATCCCCGTATCCACGACGCTGAATCGCAGCCACCCCGCCGCTGCGCCGGGGTCCGGCTCCACGCGCAACGTGACGGAGCCTTGCTCAGTGAATTTCAACGCGTTGCCAATGAGATTGACGAGAACCTGGCGCATGCGCTTGGGATCCCCAACCACCCCCGATGGGACGCCCGGCAGAATCTCAAGAGTAAGCCGCAAACCACGGTCATGCGCCTGCGAAACCATCATCTCGATTATTTTTTCGAGCAGCGCGGCTAGATCGAAGCCGATCGATTCCAATTCGAGGTGCCCGGACTCCACCTTGGAAAGGTCCAGGATATCGTTGATCAGGTCGAGGAGGTTGGCCCCGGCTTTTTGAAAGATACGAACATAGTCCCGCTGCTCGTCGCGGAGCGAGCTCTCCGAGAGCAGGTCGGCCATGCCCAGAATGGCATTCATCGGCGTTCGCATTTCATGACTCATAGTGGTCAGGAATTCGCTCTTGGCGCGATTCGCGGATTCCGCCGACGCTTTGGCGCGCTGGAGATCTTCCTCGGCACGCTGGCGTACGATCACCTGCCCGAGCTGTGAGCCAATGGTTTCCATTATGGCGAGGAACTCCGCATCGGGCTGCACCGTCTGCAGCGAAAAGAACTCCAGAACGCCGAGGACTTTCTCTTCCACCAATACCGGAAAGCCGAAAGCCGACCGGAGTCCGGCCTGCTCGGCCGCACAGGTTCGCTCCGGCAAGGGATCTTCGTCCGCTAAATTAACGATCCACTGGGGTTTACCGGAGGCCAAAACACAACCGGGCAATCCCGTTCCATGGGCGATGCGGCAGCCCTCGCTGGCCGCGCGGAAAGCGGCGAACCGGTCTTCGTCTTCGAGATGCCAAATTCCCGCCGAAGCCAGTTCGTCCGAGTTGTTTGTCCGCAGATAGATATGGCCTACCGGCCACCCGGTGTGCGCACAGATCTGGATGAGACAGGTCTGAGCTGTCTGCTCAATGGTGGAGGACTGGTTGGCGGCCACCGTTACCGATTGCAGCAGTTGAACCAGTGTGGTCTCCTTCTTACGAGCTTCCTCGGCGCGCCGCCGGTCACTGATATCGCGCACGAACGCGTTAAAGCTGCAAGCGCCTCCCACTCGAACCGGCCAAACCGTCGCATCCACCGGAAACTCATGGCCATCGCGATGCACGGCAACCAGTTCAATCGTCCCATTTAACAGAGATCCCTGCACGGTGGTCAGGAAATGTTCCAGGCCATAGGCGTGGGCTTCGCGGTATGCGGGAGCGATCACGGTATCGCACAAGCGGCGTCCCATTACTTCCGCGGCGGTCCATCCGAAGGTCAGCTCGGCGCGGGGATTCCAGACCGTGATCGTACCGTCGGGGTCCATGCCGATGAACGCGTCGTTGGCCGTCTCCAGGATCATGCGGTTGCGCTCGTTTTGTTCACGGAGCATTTCTTCGCTGTTCTTCAGGGCGGTAATATCCCTGGAAATGCCCGCGATCCCTGAAACCTGCCCGCTCCGTTAAAACATTGGGACCTTTGTGGTCGACATCCAACAGAGGCTTCGCCGCGGAAATTTCAGCCGCTCGATCCGATCCACCTGCGGCCGGCCTAACGTTACAATTTCTTCTTCCTCCAGGCGCCAGTGGAGCGCCTCTTTGGATCCGAAATAGTCCGCATCGCTCTTCCCTATGCACTCGGCGGAGTCTTCGGCTCCCAGAGACCGCGCGTACGCCTGGTTGACTCTGGTAAAGCGGGACTGGCAATCCTTAAAATAGATCGGGTCCGGAATGTTGTCCATGAGGGCGCGCAGCAATGCGCGCTCCTGCTCCACCGCCTGGACCAGCTTGAAGTGCACCACCGCAGCGGCGATCTGGGCCTTCAGTTTGAGAGGTTCCCAAGGCTTGGCGATGTATGCGAAGATCTGTCCGCTGTTGACTGCTTCGGTGAGCGCGCTGATGTCGGCATATCCGGACACCATGATGCGGGTGGCTTTGGAAACTTCTCTCACACGCCGCAGAAACTCGTGCCCGCTGACCCCGGGCATGCGCTCATCGCACAGGATGACCGCCATGTCATGTTCCGACGCCAGCCCTAAGGCCGCCTCGGTGTCGGTGGCCGTAAACACCTCGTAATCGTCCTCGAAAAGATGTTCCAGCGACGTGAGGATGAGATGCTCATCGTCCAGGACTAACAGTTTTTCCTTCATTTTCTCCTCTGCACATTTCCAGGTTGAGCGGAATCTTGACAATAAACTCCGTACCCACGCCCTCTTCGCTTTGAACCTCGATCGACCCGCCGTGTTCCTCGACGATTCCGTAAGAGATAGCCAACCCTAGTCCGGTACCCCGGCCGACCGGCTTGGTGGTAAAGAACGGGTCGAAGATCTTGCTTCGGATGGCCTCGGCGATACCCGCTCCGGTGTCGCGAACCGAAATCAGGAAAGACTCGGGAGTCTGGCTGGTGGTGATGACGATGTTTCCTTCCCCAGCAATGGCGTCCACGGCATTGGCAATCAGGTTCATCAAGACCTGGTGCAGCCGCCCCGCGTAACAACACAGCGTACGCGCTGCGACATAATGTTTTTCCACGTGGATGCGGCCGTTCATCTTGTGCTTCAACAAGAGCAGAACCGCATCGATAGTCTCCACGACGTCCACGAATTGAAACACGTTTTCATCCAGCCGGGAAAAAGTCCGTAGATCGAGCACCAGCTCCTTCACCCGGTCGAGGCCTTCCCGCATCTCTCGCAGGCGAGCCCGTATTTTCCGCAGTTTCATGAGAGAAGGTTCCGAGAAGTGCGGCTCCATTTCCGGGCCCAGGCTATCGAGCCCGTTCTCGACGATGAACAGGTTATTCACCACGAAGGCTAGGGGATTGTTGATCTCGTGCGCGATTCCGGCCACCAGTTGGCCCAGCGAAGCCATCTTTTCGTTCTGGATCAATTGGGCCTGAGTTTCCTTTAGCTTCCGGTTCGCCTCTTGCAGATCGTGATTAGCCTGCACCAGCTCTTCGGCCATAGCCGCACGCGCCTCGGCGATCTGGCGCCCGGCGCGGGCACTCAACGTTTCCAATTCTTTGGTCTTGAGCTCCTCGACAATGCGGCGGTTCTCTTCCTCGAAGAACCTGCGGCGCATCAGGGCCTGAATGCGGGCTCGCAAGATGGCCAAGTCGCTGGACTTGGCGACGAAGTCGTCGGCTCCGGCTTGGAGGCCTCGATTCAGGTCTCCCTTGTTCGCGCTGGCAGTGAGTATGATCACCGCCACGCCTTTGTTCAGGCTCTGATGCATCGCGGCAATCCGCCGACAGACTTCGATGCCGTCCATCTCGGGCATTACCATGTCCACCAGAACGCAGTCGAATCTCTCATCCGCCAGGCGGCTGAGCCCCCCCAGTCCAGTGGCCGCAGTCTCCACTTCATAACCTTGATTCCGCAGTTCGTCGCTAATGAATGCGAGGTGCGTAGGGCTGTCGTCGATGGTCAATATGCGGGCGGTGCGAAAAACGGCATCTTGGGGATTCAAAATGGCAGCTTGCGGCGGCTCTGTGCGCAGCAACGCGCGGATGCGCAATAGCAGGATTTCGGAACTCTCGGTCTTGGCAATGTAATCGTTGGCGCCGCTTTCCAGGCTGCTCATCTCCGCCGCGCCGGGGGCCGAACCGGTCATCGTCAGAAGCGGTATGCCGCGCGTATTCAAGTTCGTTCGAATGCGCCGGCAGAATTCGTCCCCGCGCATTCCGGGCAGGTTAAAATCGACCAAGATCAGGTCGGGGAGAGGGTCGCCAAGCGCGGCCAGCGCCGCCTCCGCCGTGCCGGCCACGGAGACCTGCCAGCCCTGTTCCTCGAGCAGCATGCGCATCTTGAAGGCTTGGGTCTCCGAGTCTTCCACCACCATGATTCTGAAAGGGCGATACATTTGTTTCTCACGAATTGAATGACGCTAATTCCAAGACTCTGGCGGCAATCGCCGGCAGGGGCAAGGACTCGCAAACGGCCCCCATGCGGACGGCCGCCGCCGGCATTCCGTATACCACCGCCGTCGATTCGTCCTCGGCGATGGTGTATCCGCCGGACCGGCGAATATCCAGGAGACCTGCCGCGCCGTCGTCGCCCATGCCGGTCAACACCACGCCCAGCGCGGCGGTGCGCAGATCCCGCGCCATGGATTCAAGCAGAACAGTCCCGGAGGGACGCTGAAACGACACGGGATCTCCCGCATCCAGCCACAGCCGCCCACGGTCCAATCGCAGGTGCCGCTCGGCCGGAGCCATGTACAGCGCCCGGGTAACGGGGACGCAACCGCTATTCACTACCCTCACCGAAAACGGACAAACGCTTGCCAGCCACGAAGCGAACCCCTCGATGAAGCTGGCGGTCATGTGTTGGACCAGCAGTATCGGCAAAGGAAACGCCGGTCCCAGCGCTTCGAGCAGTTGTACCAAGGCCGCCGGCCCTCCCGTGGAGCAGACCATGCCCAGCATTCTGAAGCGGTCCGGTCCGCCGCTCCCAGATCGCACCACTGAATGGATCTCGTGGCGGCCGTGTTGCCGAACCAGCTTGACTTCGCTCATGATGACTAATTGCGTGCATAAGCGCTCGGCCAGCGCCTGATAGTCGGCGTGGGTGGTCCCCACGGGTTTCTCAAGAACCGTCAAAGCGCCAGCCCGCAGTGCCTCCATGGCGGTGACATTCCACTTCTTGGATTCGACGCTGGCGGCGACCACCACAATGGGGATGGGCCTTCCCGACATGATCCGCCGGGTGGCTTCCAGTCCATCCATGCCGGGTAGCCGGATGTCCATGGCGATGACTTCGGGCGAGAGCTGTTCGAGTATCTCCAGCGCATCCTCGGCGCTGGCCGCCGCCGCGCAAACCTCCAGCCGCGGGTCGCGCCCGATGGTGTATTCGAGCAGGGCGCGTACCACGGCCGAATCCTCGACGATCATTACCCGGATCTTTTTCATATCGTTTGCCGGTTCATATCATTTGGCGGATCGCGTCCAGCAAGTCCGTCTGATCGAAGGTACGCTTCACCACGTAGGCGTCCGCTCCCAGCAGGAGGCCGCGTTCCCGATCCTCGGTCCGCTCGAGCGAGCTGACGATAATCACGGGAATCCCTTTAAGCCGGCTGTCCGCTTTCAGCGCCTCCAGCAATCCGAACCCGTCCAGACGCGGCATCTGAATGTCGGTAATGATCAGGCCGGCCTTTTCGACGCGCAGCAACTCCAAAGCTTCCAGGCCGTCCACGGCGGTTCGAACGCGGTAGCCATGCGCCTCGAGAATGCTCTTCTCCAGTGAGCGGGACGTGATCGAATCGTCCACGACGAGAATGCCGGGAGCGATCGCTTCGACCACCGGCGCCGCTCTCCGCGGCACCGGAGTGGCGGCCGACGGCGTGCAACTCGCGGCCAGACCGGCCGGGTTCAAGACCACGAAAGGCGAGCCTTCCCGCAGGAGCGTGCCTCCGGAAATGTTGCCGGTGGCGGGGCAAGGCATTCCCAGTTCCTGAATCAGAGCGTCTCTCTCCTTCAGGAACTCGTCCACCCAAACCGCGAAACGCCTGGCCCCCGATTTCAATACCATCACCGGCAGCATGTCTGCGCGCAGGGCCGGAGACGCGTCCCCGATTTGCAACAAATTGGCCAACCCGTATAAGGGGACCGGTTGCCCCTCCAGAATCACCACTGGTTTTCCTTCCAGCGTCTCCACCATTTCCGGGCGGATGCGATAGAGCCGCTCAATTCCGTGAGTGGGGATTCCGAAGGTCTGCCCGGCGCAGGACAGCAGCAGCAAATGGGTGGTGGATACCGACAAGGGGACGGACAAGAGAAAGGAGGCGCCGGGACTCTCTTTGGGCCTTAGAGTCACGTCTCCCTGAAGGCGGTGCGCCGTTTCGTAAACTACCGAGAGTCCCATGCCTCGCCCGGACAGGCGGTTGACGGTCGCGGAAGTGGAAAAACCCGGCCGAAAGATGACTTGCGCCAACTCTTCCGGGGAGTGGTTCCCCGGCTCGGCCCGGGAAAGCACACTGGCCACCTTCTTCAGGTCTACGCCACGGCCGTCGTCTTCCACCTCTACGACCAAGCGTCCTCTTTGGGAGTCCAGACGCAAGACTAGTGAACCCACCGCCGATTTTCCCGCGCTGGCGCGCTCCTCGGGCGTTTCAATTCCATGACTGATGGCATTGCGCAGCAGATGCATCACTGGATCCTTGAGCGCCTGAAGCACGATCCGGTCCGCCCGCACACCGGACCCGGTCAGCCGGAAGTCGATTTCCTTGTTCTCCTCGCGGGCCAAATCCCGCACCATCTTTCGAAAGCCTTCAAATAAGTCTTCCGCGGGGGCCATTCGGGCGCTCCATACATCCCGCTGGAGCTGATCCACCGAACGCAGCGAATTCCAGGCGGTGCGTCGCTGCGACCGGCACGCCGTCCTCGACTGGGCCGCCAAGGCGCGGACCTTTTGTTCGACGAAACCTATATGCCGGATCACCAGGGAGTACTCTGGCTGACTCGCAAGGCGCCACGAGGACGCGGCCGAAGCCTTGCGAAACCCGATACATTCCGCTTCCATTTCGGCAATCTGACCGTCGAGCGCGTCGAGTTCCGCGGTGACGCTTGCCTGGCGCAGGCTCTCCGTGAGAATCTGGCTCGTCGAGCGCACCAGCCGATCCAAATTCTCCGCCGGCAGCCGCACCATTTCAGCGGGCTGGACGTTCGGCTGCGGCGCCGGCGCGGCGATGGCCGGTTTCGCGGGCAAATCCACCGGCCCGGCGATTGGCGTTTCCCGATTTTCGAGCAGGTCCTGCATCGCCCGCAACGCCGCCGCCGGTTCCTCCGGAATCCGGTTTTCCCGAAACGCACACACGCAATCTGCGCTGGCGTCCAGAACCTGATGGATCACGCGGGTCATGCGTTGGTCCAGAGGCAAGCTCCCCTCGCGCACCCGCGAGAATAAATTTTCGAGCCCCGCGGCCAACCCCTCCACAGCCTCCAGATCCACCGCGCGAGCCGCGCCTTTCAAAGTGTGCGCGCGGCGGAACGCCTCATCGAGTTCGGTACTGCCCTTCGCTTGCTCGACGTTTTCGAGCAAGGCGAGGATTGAGCGGAGATGCTCCAAGTGCTCGGCGTGCTCGCCCTGAAAAATGGCGGCGAGCTTTTGGCGAATGGCGATCAAAGCCGGTAGCCCTCCGTCGCCGTGCGAAGCTGGGTGCCCAGGCCGGTGAGATTGGCAGCGGCTTCTTCCGTCTGCCGGTTGCCTGTGGCGGTCTGTTCGCTGGCCCGGCTCAGGTCTTTCATGGCGCGCATTACGTTATCAAAGCCGATTTGTTGCTGGTTGGTGCCGGCTACAATCTGCTGAAACGCCTGCACGCTCTGGTCGATGTTGGCGGCCATACCACGAATGGCGGAGGCGGCCAAATCCGCCTGGTGCTTACCCAAGTCCACTCGCTTGACCGCTTCCTCGGTGAGCATTACAGACGTGTTGATTTCCTTCTGGATGTCTCCCAGGATGGTCTTCACCTGAACGGTAGCCGCCTTCGACTGATCGGCCAGGTTCTTGATTTCGCCCGCCACCACGGAAAAGCTTCTGCCGTGTTCCCCGGCGGCGGCGGCTTCAATGGCGGCGTTCAGCGCCAGCAGGTGCGATTGTTCCGCGATATCGTTCACCGTGGCCAGAATATCTCCCACCATCTGTGTCTTTTCGCTCAACGACACTATGTTCTGCGCTACTGCCTCGGCTTGCTCGTGAATCGCTTCCACAGTCTGGTTGGTCTTTTGGACCGCATCCAAACCCGAGGTATTGGCCATGGAGACGGCCTCCGCAGTGACGGTAATCTCCTTGGCTCTTTCGGCCATCTGAGAGCAGGACTTGCTGACCTCCTGCATGGTTGCGCTGGTCTCCTGGTAAGCTGCCACTTGCTCTCCGGTAACGGCGGACTGTTCTCTGGCGGAAGCCAGAATATCCATCGCCGCGGAATTGAGACTTTCGGTCACGGCGCGCGTCTGCGTGGCCATGTTCCGCAGCCGGGTCACCATCCGGTTCAGGCCCTGCGCTAGTTTTCCCAACTCGTCACCGCCCTCGCCTGCCGGTTTCTGGGTCAAATCCCCTTCTCCGACGGAAGTCACGAATTGCTGGAATTCGCCCAAAGGGCCGGTGATGGAGCGGCGCATGGCGATCGCAATAAAGGCCGTCAACGCCAGACCAAATAGATTTCCATATAGAATGACCCGATTGGTGCTCTGAACTCCGAGCCGCCCGGTCCGTTCCCGCTCATTCAGGAGAGCGCGTTCCGCGCTCTCCGCCGCCGCCAGCAAATTCAGAATCTCAGCCGAGCGTTCGATCGCATTCCCCGGCTGCGCTGCCAACGGCGCGGCTGCCAATACCGTCTCTTTGCGCATATTCGAGATGCGCAATATGTCGGCGACCCTGCCTTCGATCATCGGATCCAGATCGTCGATTCTGCGCTGTTGAGCGAGATTGTCGACCGTCAGCGTTCGCAGCAGTTTCAGGTTTCCGGAGAGGTGCGTCCGGAAGCGTTCGGTCGATTCCAGAAAACGAGTTTCGCCCGTCGCCACGTATCCCCGGGCCGCACTTTCGAACTCGAGCAGGTCGGCACGGATGTCTTCGGCAGCGCCGATCACAAGGAATGTGTGCCGCACCTGATCGTTGGCTTCCACTAGCTGTTCCAAGCTCCGGTACGCGGCGATTCCCGTTATAGCCATGAACAGCATCGCCAAACCGTAGCCTAAAAGAATCTTTTGTCCTATAGTCAGTTTCAAGTTGTAGCTCCTGTCTGTAGCTCCGCAAAGAGCGCATCCGTGCTGAGTAGCGTCAGCAGGTCCTTTGTGTATCCCTTGCTGTGCCGGGACGATCCTGTATCGCCGTTCCCGGCAGATTGCAGGTCGCCGGCGCGGATCCAGCGGATCTGCTCCACGCTGTCGACCTGCAGCCCCATCTCGCGCCCCTCTTTGCGAAGCAAAACCACTCGCGCGAGACCGCCATCGCGTGCACTCTCCATACCCAGCGCGTCCAGGCCCAACAGCCGGCGCAGATCGATCACCGGCCGAATCTCACCATGCACGTTGATGACTCCCGAAAAGACCGCCGGCGCTCCGGGAACCGGCGTGGCGCAGATCGGCGGCAAGACCTCGGCCACGTCGAGAAGATCGATACCATAGCGCTCCTTCCCGATCCCCAAAGCGATTACGGGAAAGGCGCTTTGTCCGGCTCCCGCGAGAACCGGGCGTTGCGAGAGACGATCGGCCCGCTCGCGCCAGACCGCCTCCATGTGTTCGCGCCCATGGCGCCCGACCATCGCTTCGCTCATGGCGCCCCTCTCATGATCCCTGCGATTCTTCCAGATGCATTCTTGCGAGTTCCTTCAGCCCAGTCACGGTTACGCCGTGTCCCGCCGTAACCATCGCGTGGTCGGGCAAGCCGGCCAGGACTTTCAGGGCATTCCCGAAGGACCGCGCCGCCGTAAGCATCTGTCGATCCCGTTTCAAGGCGAGACCCAGATGGTAGTGGGCCAGCGCAAAATTCCGATCGAGGTAGATGGCCTGGCGCAAGGATCGCTCCGCCTCCTCCAGTATCCCGAGGTTTTCGGAAATCACCGCCTGATAGAAATGGATCTCGGGATTCAACCTGTCCCGAGTCAGCAATCTCCGACCATACTCGGCCGCGTCTTGCCAATTGCCGCGATTGACGAGTTGGCACAGACCTGCCACATCGGCCACGTCGGCCACATCGGGATCGGCCGGCGGCATCGACACCGGCCGAACCGCGGCCACCGGACGCGCCAAGGGCGCCTCCGGCGCTACTTCCATCTGGCCGCGGGGAAGCGCCATTTTTTGATAAAGCCTCGCCCCGGGGGCAGTCACCGTACGGAAAGCCCGGTAGTTCTCCAGACTATGTTCAGACGCACCCACCACCAGCCACCCCTCATCTTCCAGAGCTTGGTGAAACTGTCCGATCAAGCGGCGATTTACCTCCGGCGCGAAGTAAATCATAACGTTGCGGCACAGAATCAGATCGAAGGAAGTAGCGGCGGGAAAAGGCGTGGAGAATTCGCCCTCGACCAAGTTCATATGGTGAAACGAAACCCATTGCTTGTATCGGGGGTCAATCGTCCAGATGAGGCCCTCCTGCGAAAAGCAATCGCGCTTCACCTCATCGGAGGTGGAGCGAAGATCCCACGCACGGAACTTGCCCTCCGCCGCCCGCGCCAGATAACTCCGGTTCAAGTCGGTGGCATAAATGCCGACTTGCCAACCGGCAATCCGATCGGCCAGTTCATGCGCGAGCAGAATAGCCAGCGAGTAGGGCTCGGCGCCGGTGGCGCAGCCGGCGCTCCAGATTCGCAATTGCATCGAGGATCGTTTGCGCTCCAGGATGTCCGGAAGAACAATGTCGCGAATCGCTGCAAATTGCTCCGGATCGCGGAAGAAATAAGTCTCCCCCACAGTGAGTTCGGCGATCAGAATGTCCATCTCCGCTTTACTCTCACAGCCGTCGGCCAGGAATTCGGCGTAGGAAGAGCAATCGCGCAGGCGTAGGGCCGAAAGTCTGCCGCCGATCACGTCGGCCAGTATTTCGTCCCGGTCCGCATAGTAGGCCAAGCCGGTCGACGCGATCAGTTCGTTTTTCAGCCGGATATAGGCTGGATCTTGGGATACACAATTCAATGGCTCTCCTCCAGATGGAGCAGACGCGCCTGCGACATGGCACTATAATCGGCCAGCAAACGAGCTTCGCTCGCCTCCAGCAAGGCGGCCGGTGAAAGCAGATGAATCAGATCGCCATCGAGTTGCAGAGCGCCCCTAGCGCAACCTTGGAAAGTGCGATCTTCGGGTATATCCAAGAGCTGTGAGGCATCGACCGGCACGATGCTGCGAACGGAGTCCGCCAAAATACCGATCGGGCCGCGGACTTCGCGCAAGACAATCATCGGTGTATGCAGGCCGGGCTGCTGCTCTGGAAGATCAAAGAGCCGGTCCAGACGGATAATCGGAATGGCGGCGCCCCTGAGGTCCAGGAAACCCAACAGCCCCGAAGGCAGACCCGGCGGAGAGGAAAGCGTGGCCATGGGCACGATTTCCCGCACCGCCTCGAGCGGGAAAGCGCAATCCAGTCCGCTCGAGTGAAAAATCAGAAGGTTTTGCCGGCGCGCTTCCGAATTGCCCATCGCTATATAGATCGGAACGTTTGCAAAATATGCTTAGGACAAAAATTATCGAATCTATGTTCGGGTGGGCGGGATTTCCGGCAACCCGCTAAAATCGACCGGATGATCGCTGTCAGACTCATTCCCGCCTTCGCCATGCTCGCCTCGGTGGCCGTATGCCAGCCGCCTTCCCTGATCGTGGACGGAGGCAATGGCAAGACCGTCACGCTCACCGCGGCGCACCTGTCCAAACTCCCGCAGCACACCGTCAACGCCGCCGATCACGGCGCTCCGGCAACATTTGAAGGCGTGCTCCTGTCCGACGTGCTGGCGGAGGTGGACTCGCCATCCGGCGAAAAACTGCGGGGGAAACTGATGTCGCAGTATCTGCTGGTGGAGGCGGCCGACGGCTACCGCGCGGTCTTCGCATTGCAGGAATTGGACGCGGGGTTCACGGACCGCAAAATCGACCTGGTAACGCAGCGGGACGGGAACCGATTTAGATTTGGAGACACCAGGACGCCCGTGCATCCGGCGGCAGTTACACGAGCTTGGCCCGTGTTACAAAGACCCACAATCTGTGCAGGTGCAATGGTTGCAAACAACAGCATCGTCGCGAGAGCGTGCAGAATCGTTTTGGAATGCTTCTTAGCGTATGACATCACTTTGCTCCTTTTCGACAGGCGCGCGCAGTTTGCGGCTGTGCGTACCCATCCGATTTGGGACAACATTACATTTGCAACCCTATTTTCCGCGCGTTTTGTAACAGTATACACCCCACATGCGGAAGTCAAGTTTCGATGCAAGAAAGTCCGGGGCTAATCCGCAGCGTTTCCAGCGAGGGTGTCAACGATCGCGACGTTGGCCGCCAGATCGGAGCGTAGATTGTGCCGCTGCCGGATGAATTCCACGCTGTTGTAAGTGAGCCAGACTTTGCCCTCGGCATCCTTTCAAACCAGGATTTTCGGAGCAAGACCGAGCGCGGCGGTCGGTGATGCCAGCATCAGTGGCATGCCACCCTTCGGGTTGCCGAAGATCAGCAGTTTGGTATTGCGCATCGGCATGCCGGCCTTTTCGGTCTCGCCGCTGTGATCGATGAGCGAGAAGATCTTGACGCCCTGGCTTTCCAGGATGCTCTTCAGCTTGTCCAGCGTGGCATCCACGTGTGGCGGCTGGTAATCGAGACGATGCCATTGCCGGTAACCTCGGGCATGCACGCTCCTTACGCCATTGTAGGACGGCGCGGCTGGACTTGTGCGAACTGTGCCATGCTGGAGTTGCTATGCGAGACCCGGAGATCATCGAAACCGAGCTGATGGAAATCGGCGCCATCGCCGACGATACCCTCAAGCTCGAGCGCATCATCGCTTGGTGCGCATCGCACCCCGACGAAGTTCCGTTCGCGTTGCATCAGTTCATGGGCCGGCGCGACAAGCACCCGCCGCAAGCGTCTACGACTTAAGCCCGGTGAGGCGTCCTAAGTTGACCCTAACGTGTGCAACACCGTTGCGATCCGGAAACTCAACTTCGCGTGTGCCAGCCGCAGCACCCGCTCCACCGCCGCCGGGTCGCCGCCGCGCGCGAAGATGAACCCCAGGTACGACGCTCCCTCCGGCAGCGGCACCAGGATCTGGCCCATCTTTGCCGTAATGATGACGTCGTCCACGCCCTCCACGTCGCGCGCTGCATCGAGTCCCGCGGCGTCTTCATATACACCGCCGCGCGGAATCGGAATCATCATCACTCCCGACGCCGCATCCGCCGGCTGCAGGGCGGCAACATCTTCGCCGATCGCATGCCGCAGGATTAGTTCTTCCAGCGGCATACCCGTCCCGAAGCGCAGCGCTTTCGAGCAGAGTCCGCCAATGGGCCGCGCCGCCACTTCCAACATCCAAACGCCGCTATCGTTGAAACGCAGTTCGGCGTGAAACGGCCCGTGGTGCAGGCCCAGCGCGCGCACGGCCCGCTCGACGGCCTCGCGCATGCTCTGTTGCGCCGCGGCGGTCTCTCGCGATGGCGTCACATAAATCGTCTCTTCGAAGAACGGCCCTTCCAGCGCATCGGGCTTGTCGAATATCGCGAGTATGCGCGGCGCGCCGTGGGTGAGGATGCCTTCCACGGCGAATTCACGCCCCGGAATGTACGCCTCCACTTGCAAGTATTGGCTGTGGTCCTCGCGCGCTATGCGGATATCCGGGGTCTTTTCCAGCAGCGCCTTGATGCGCGCGAAGGCCGCCCGGAACTCGTCCGGATGGTCGGCGCGGATCACGCCCCGGCTGGCAGAAAGTCCCAGCGGCTTCAGTACGCAAGGGTAGGGGGCGCGGCGCGCGACGGCGACAGGGTCCTCCGTTAGCGGCACGCGGAAGAATTGCGGCACGGGGAGACCGGCCGTTTGAAAGAGTCGGCGCGCTTGATGCTTGTCGTGGCAGGCGCGCACGGCGGCCGGTGGATGGAATGGAATATCGAACGCGCTGGCCACGTCCGCTGCCAGCACGGCGGGGGCGTCCCCCACTGCCGCGACCGCGTCGAATCGCCGATCCCCGATCGCATCCAAGCATGCGAACAGCGAACCCTGCACGTTCCCAAACCGCACCGGGATGGCGCGATCGCCCCACGGATCTTCGAGCACGTGGCAGCGATCCGTGGCCAGCGTCAGATCCACGCCCAGCCGGCGCGCGGCCTCGGCGAAAACGCGGATCTGGTAGCCGGTGGTCGCCGCGAACAGAAGCAACCGCGCCACGCTCACTCCTCCGTCCGGAAGGATTCCATCGTGCGCGGATTGAAGGCCCAGTGGAATTCCAACTCGTAGGCTAGCGAGCGCGCCAGCCCATCCAAATCGGGAAATAGCGTGGCGTGCGTGATGTTCATGCGGTACAACTCGCGCAGACCGGTTTCGCGCACCTTGGCGGCCGGCAGGATGAACTTCGCCATCATGTCTTTCGGCTCGCGGTATTGGTGCACGATCTCTTCCATGGGCTTGTCCAGCACACCGGGCACCGCGAACGTGCCGGATTGCGCGATCAAGCGGCGGTTCATGGTGTCCGGCTCGCCCAGCCAGATGAATTCGCGATCGCCCTTCAGGAAATAGCGCGCGAAATTGCCCTTGCGCCGCGGGTCCATGCCGCGCGTGGTGACGGCTGGCTTCTGCGACTTTGCGGAACGGCGGATGCCGCCCGCGCTAATGTTGGCGGGGCTGAGGGCCCACACCGCCGCGTCGCTGGTGGCGCGCTCCAGTGCGAAGAAGGCCGCCACGTAAGGCGACCAAGTGAAATCCAGCAGGCGCGTGGGCGCTCCATGATGCTGCATCAGGGCCAGCCACTGGAAGTCGTCGTCCGGCGCCGGAGGCTGCGCCAGGAACTGGTGCGCCTTGCGCTTGAACACGCGCAGGATGCGGCCCTCCTGCTGCGGCCATGCGCGCCGGTCGATGCGGAAGATGCGGAAATAGCGCGAGAGGGCGCTGGCTAGCGGCCAAGCTTCTTTACGATGCCCGCGGAACGCCCAGTTGGAATACGGCGGGCCGGTGATGATCTTCAGAAAGTCGTCCCAGGATTCCAGGCGGTATTGCTTGTAGATGGTGGGGATGGTGGGGCGGGCGGTTTCGCCTGCCTTCTTGACTCTGACGGGCATCATCGTTCATCATTTTCCCATCATTTGCATCAGGTACGCTGTCGTGAAAGTGGCTCATCACACCCGCCCCCGTCAGGGCTCGACGGAGACCAGGTTGCCACACCGACCGCCGGAGAATGCGAAGTGACATAATTATGGCGTGAGCGCCCGAACCACAATCGACATTCCAGACGATCTTCATGCCGCGCTCCGGCAGCGTGCGGCCGCGGAGCGCACCTCGATATTACCGGCGCCATCGAGAGCACATTCCGGCCACAGCCATCGCGGCGCGTGACAGGACCATTGGTGGGAAAGAAAGGTAAGCCCGCCGCTGGCAGTCCCGACAGGGAAAATCCATACGACGTCTTATTTGCCTGATCTGAACGTGTGGGTGGCCTTGAGCTGGGCCAACCACATGCACTCCGACGCCACGTGGACTTGGTTATCCCGCCAGGATGACAACCGTTTCTTCTTTTGCCGGTTTACGCAAATCGGGCTGTTGCGACTGCTGGTAACGTCTGCGGTGATGGGCAAGGATGTGAGGACTATCGGCGGAGTCTGGAAAGTGTGCGACCGGTGGCTTGCGGATTCGCGAGTCGCAATCCGGCAGGAGGCGGTTGAACTTGACGTGGCCTTCCGTGCGGCAACCCGTCCGGTTTCCCGGCTGTCGTCGCCGAAAGCGCTTGGCGATTGCTATCTATTGCGGTCAGCCAGGTTACGGATGCCACGCTCGTGACGTTTGACCGGGCTTGGCATCCGCTTGCCAGATAATCCGTCAACGCGTGGCGCTGCTGGAACCGGGCGCAGTGGCCGGAGGCTAAAAGCGGGGTCTGGCATCACACCGTATTCGTGCGCGATGGGTCTTTATAGAAGTAATCGCGGACGGCGCTCAGGGTTTTGGCCAACGGAGCTTGACAAGGTATGGCAAAGTTGCCATAATTCGCGTAGTGAGGAAAGCCGAAAGGCAATCCGGTAACGGGGAGGCAAAGCAGTCAGATCAGCCGGTTCGGCCGGTCGTCTGGATTGGAAGCAGCAAGCAGGATCTTTCGGCCTTGCCGCGCGGAGTGAAGTGTTCCTTCGGTTCCAGGCTTTTCGAACTGCAGCAGGGCAAGACGCCGCTCGACGTCAAGCCTCTGTCTCAGTTTGGATCGGGCGTTTACGAGCTGCGGGAAAGCTTCGACCGGAATGCCTACCGGATGATGTACGTTGTGAATCTCAAGAAAGCGATCTATGTGCTGCACGCCTTCATGAAAAAATCCAAGTCCGGAATCGGCCTGCCGAAGCCGGACGCGGAGTTGATCGCCGTACGCTTGCGGCGCGCACGGGAGTTAGATGCGGAGGACTGAACATGACCAAGATTCCCTTTGAGAAAAGCAGCGGCAACGTGTTTACCGATATTGGATTCACGCCAGCCGAGGCGGCGGAACTCACCGCTAAGAGCAGCCTGATCATCGCGATCAAGGACACCATTGAGCAGCGCAAACTGACGCAGCAGGAAGCGGCGCGGCTCTGCGGCACAGATCAGCCAACGCTTTCCAAGGTGTTCCGCGGCCGCATGGGGAGCGTCACCATCGACCGGCTGGCGAGTTGGCTCAACGCGCTTGGACGGGACGTAGAGATCGTCGTCAAATCATCCCCGCGCACGCGCCGCCGAGGCCGCCTGCGCGTGATCGAAGCCGCGTGATGGACCGGCTCGTTCGCGGGTGGAGGCGGCTTGATACGCTGCTAAATTGTCGATATGCAACCTAAGAGGCTTCGCGTGTGGATTCTTGGGTTTCTGCTGTGCGCCACGACGGCGATTCCCTGCCCGCGCAAACCTTTGCCACGCTGCACAGCTTTGGCGGCGCGGATGGCGGGAACCCCGGCGGGCTGGTCCAGGCCACTGATGGGAACTTCTACGGTACGACTGAATTGGGCGGGGCTAACTTCTGCATACTGAATGGCTTATTTACGAACGGCTGCGGCACCATCTTCAAAATCACCCCCACCGGCACGCTGACGACGCTGTACAGCTTCTGCGCCCAAAACGGGACCGAGTGCACGGACGGCTACTACCCCAATGCGGGGCTGGTCCGGGCCACCGATGGGAACTTCTATGGGACAACCGCGCTGGGCGGGGCCAACGGCGGCGGGACGGTGTTCAAGGTTACCCCAGCGGCACGCTGACGACGCTATATAACTTCTTCGCCCTAGACAGCCCGACATACCCGAACGGTTACTACCCCATCGCGGGGCTGGCCCAGACTACCGACGGGAACTTCTATGGGACGGCTGAGTTGGGCGGAGCCAACGGCGGCGGCGGGACGGTATTCAAAATCATCCCCAGCCGCGCCCTGACCACGCTATACAGCTTCTGCGCCCCAGGCTGCCCGACGTGCCCGGACGGCGAGTTGCCGCTGGCTGGGTTAGTCCAGGCACCAATGGGGCTTCTACGGGACAACCGCGAATGGCGGGGCCAATAATTGCTCTTCAGGGGGCTGTAGCACAGTCTTCCAAATGACCTCTAGCGGCATCCTGACGACGCTATATAGCTTCTGCGCCCTAGGCAACCCGACGTGCCCGGACGGCTATTACCCCGTCGCGGGGCTGGTCTAGGCCACCAATGGGAATCTCTACGGGACAACTCTCTACGGCGGGGCCTACAACTATGGTACGGTCTTCAAAATCACCCCCAGCGGCACGCTGACAACGCTATACAGCTTCTGCGTCCAAAGCGGGTGCCCGGACGGCGAATCACCCAGGGCGGGGCTAGTGCAGGCAACCAATGGGTACCTCTACGGGACAACGGGCTCTGGTGGCGGAAGCGCGGATGATGGAACGATCTTCAGCCTGTCGGTTCGGCTTGGCCCGTGGGCACCGGCGGTGAACGCCGGAGGTGTCCTGAATTCCGGCAGCTACACCACGCAAGGCGTTGCGCCCGGCTCCATCGTGTCCATCTTTGGCGCGAACCTGGCTGCCTCGACGGCCGCCGCAGGCGGCGTCCCGCTACCGACCGCGCTGAGCGATGTTACATCCGTGACATTCAACAACATTTCCGCGGGGCTGTACTGTGTAAGTCAGAACCAGATTAATGTGCAACTCCCGTTCAACGTGCTGCCGTCGGGCCAGGACAGCGGCACGGTGAACGTCGTATTACGCGCAGCAGCGGCGCGTCGGCTCCGGAGAATGTGACCGTGGCGCCGGTGTCGCCCGGCATTTTCACTGCAACTGCGAATGCTCGCATGTGAAGCCGTAGTTTGGGCCGTACGAGAAGGCGGGTCTTCCCTGGTCGCGTGGTTCGCTTCGTGTTACCGCTAGCAGGCGCTGAGAGCGCATCGGCTAGAACGAATGGGCTGGTCCGGGGAGAGCGCGACCGGGGAGTCGCGCGCGGACGAGGGCGTCCGCCCCACCTAGCGCCAACGCAGGTTTCAGGCACTATCGCTTACAATCGGAGTTCGATCCTATGTCGCGACTTTATTTAATGACGATCCTCGTCACCGCTCACCTCTGGGCGCAGGGACCACCGCCGGCGGCAGCGCCTCCACCTTCCGCTACCCAGACTCCCGGCGCGCGCCGGTTCGGGGGATTCGTTCCCGGCCAACAGCGGCCGCCTGGCGACCCCGTGCAGATCGCGCACGGCAAGGCGCTTTTTGCCGTGAACTGCGTCTCCTGCCACGGCGTAGACCTCCGCGGCGGCGACTTGGGCGGGCCGAACCTGTTGCGGTCGCAAGTTGCGCTCAGCGATCAAAACGGCGAACTCATTCTTCCCATCATCCAGGGCAGCCGGCAGGACGAGGGCATGCCCGCCATTCCCATCAGTCCGCAGAACGGGTTGGACGTGGCCGCATATATACGGAGCGTGCTCGAAACCATTGGAGGTCAGGGCAGACCTCCCTCCATCGGAAAGGAAGCCCCCAGCATTTTGGTCGGCGATGCCGGCGCCGGCAAGGCATACTTCACCGCAAAGTGCGGCAGTTGCCATTCCGCGACGGGCGATCTGCAGGGGATCGCGGCCAGAATCACCGACCCCAAGGCGCTGCAGACTACCTGGGTTGCGGGTGGCTTGCGAAGACGGCGAATGCTAGCGGCGGGTGCGACGGACCGCCGTACCGCAACCGTGTCGGTCACTCTGCCTTCCGGAGAAAGCATCGCAGGCCGGCTCGTTCAGATCGACGACTTCCTGGTCACCGTGGGGCTGGCCGATGGAACCGTGCGCACATTCCGCCGCGACGCGGATGTGCCGATGGTGGAGGTTCACGATCCCATGAAAGCGCATCGCGATCTGATGGCGGTGTACACGGACAAAGACATACACGACGTGACTGCATATCTGGTGACTTTGAAATGAAACTCGACAAACCTCTACTAGCCGCGTTGTTGATACTGCCGCCGGCCTTGCTAATGGGGCAGGGCGCCAGCGGAGTGGACCCGGCCGATCTGGTGAAGCCCCTGAAGGACGCATGGCCGACGTATAGCGGCGACTATACCGGCAAGCGCTACAGCGCCCTGGACCAGATCAATCAATCCAACGTGAAGAACCTGACACTGGCCTGGATGGTGCGTGTGACTCCCGGCCTTGGCTTTGCGCAGGGCGGCCGGGGTTTCGGGAGGAGGAATATCATTACCGGCGGCGAGGGGTCTGGCGACCTCTCCGTGGGCGGCGGGACCATCAAGGCCTCCGCGTTGGAGGTCGATGGCGTGCTGTACTTCACTATGCCGGACAACGCTTGGGCCGTGGATGCGCGCGATGGCACCGAGCTGTGGCACTACTTCTGGAAGACGAAGGGCGGTACACACATCGGCAACCGCGGTCTGGGCATGTGGCATAAAACGTTGTTCATGGAGACGCCGGACGATTATCTGGTCGCCCTGGATGCGCCGACGGGCAAGGAGCGCTGGCACAAGCCAATCGCGGACCTGGCGCAGGGCTATTTCTCCACGCCCGCGCCGGTGGTAGTCGGGAACCATGTGCTGGTGGGCACGGGCGACGATATCGACGCGCCGGGGTTTGTGCAGTCGTTCGATCCCGAAACCGGAGATGTGCAATGGAAGTTCTTCACCGTGCCCATGAAGAAGGGCGATCCGGGAATGGAAACGTGGGGCAGTGTCGACGCGGCCAGGCACGGCGGGGGGCAGGCCTGGGTCCCGGGCGTGTACGACCCGGAGACGAACCTCTACATCTTCAGCACCGGCAATCCTACACCGGCGTTTACCACGGGCACGCGCGGCCCGGGCGACAACCTATTCACCTGCGCGCTCATTGCCCTGAACGTGGACTCAGGTAAGATGGCCTGGTATTATTCGACGTCGCCGCATGATATGCACGACTACGATTCCGCCCAGACGCCGATTCTGGTGGATGCCATGTTCAACGGCCGCATGCGGAAGCTGGTCTTGACCGCGGCGCGGAACGGCTACTACTTCACGTTGGATCGTGTGACCGGCGAACATCTGGTGACCAGCAAGTATGGAGTATATACGAATTGGGCCAAAGGCCTGAACCAGAGAGGCGCCCCGATGTATAATCCGGAAAAGAACGCGACGGTCGCGGGCTCGCTGGTGTCGCCGTCTTCGGACGGCACCACTAACTGGGAGCCGGCTTCTTACTCTCCCGACACCGGCCTCTTATATGTCGCGCAGCACAACGATTATTCGCTGTTCTATCTGACCGACGTGGACCCGCGGGGATCGATGGGCCTGGGCGGGAAGGAAGAAGCCGAAGTCGGATCGGGTGGAAGCTTTCTCACGGCCATCGACTACACCACGGGGAAGGTGGCGTGGGAACGCCCCTACTACGGCGACGGCGGCGGGGGCGGATTGTTGACCACCGCCGGAAAGCTGCTCTTTGCGGGCGACGGCAACGGAAATCTGGTGGCGCACGACGTAGTCACGGGGAAGCCCCTGTGGCATACGCGCATCGGCGAAGTTTCGAATCCGCCGCAGACGTACATGCTGGACGGTCATCAGTACCTGATCGCGGCAACCGGGGACACGC
>Ga0302326_10004817_pt1 | contig 31067 bp, 19 predicted proteins | sample Palsa_T0_3_FD_202264 | JGI IMG/M metagenome (GOLD analysis project Ga0302326, IMG submission 202264) | Peat permafrost microbial communities from Stordalen Mire near Abisko, Sweden - Palsa_T0_3 | ecosystem: Environmental > Terrestrial > Soil > Palsa > Peat permafrost | place: Sweden: Abisko... | reverse complement strand
CCGGACACCGTCGAGTTCGGCGCGTGGTTGCAGAGCGACCCCGGCGGCCTGGCAGGCAGCGTCGATCTCGAGCCGGAACACGGTGCCAGGAGCCGGTAGGAGCAACTCGAACCCGTCGAGTTCCGACAGGGAGATATGGCCTCTGTCCGCCAGGGCGTGGTTGCTGGGCACGACCAAGACGAGGTCCTCATCAAACAATGGCCGGTCCATTAGGTCAGGGTCGCTCTGTGGCAGGTTCACGACGGCCGCGTCGAGAGAACCCGATGCCAAGTGGGGCTGGAGGGTGGCCGAAGTGCCGTCACCGATGACGAGGCGAACCTTGGGATGCGCCCGGGCCATTCCGTCCAACAGGAGCGGAGCCAACCAACGGGCGGTCGTCCCGATCATCCCGATGCGGCTGGTGCCGACGACCTCGTGGCGTAGGGCCGCGACGTCGGCGACCGCGGCTTCCAGCTCGGCTGCGATCCGCCGGCCTCGTTCGACCACGGCCTGGCCTTCCTCGGTCAGCTGTCCGCTCTGGCGGTCGACGAGCTGGACTCCGAGTTCCCGTTCCAAGCGGGCCACATGGCTGGAGACATTGGATTGCACCGTGTGCAGAGCGGTGGCTGCGGCCGAGAAGCTGCCGTGATCCGCTATCGCGATCAGCGCCTGCAGCTGGCGAAAGTCCATCGACCCTACAGATATCACACATCGGCGGGAGCTGTGACGCAGATTCCTGGGTCGAGGTCGTGCTCGCACTCTGAGTTCGGGGTCCGCGAAAAGCGGTAGCGTTCTGCCATGGCCGGAGCTGCGGCAATCTTCGACCTCGACCGCACGCTGCTGCGAAGCTCGAGCACACCGGCACTCAACGAAGCCCTCTTCGAGCAGGGTGTCCACCAGCGGTCGTCGCTGCCCGGTCAGGGCTTGATGATGCGGTACTACGACGTCTTCGGCGAGACCCTGCCGTCGATGGCCATGGCCCGGGCGGCGGCGTTCGTCGCCCGGGGCTGGGCCGTATCCGAGGTGCAGAAGGCGGCCGAACTCGCCGCCGACCAGCTGGAGCGACAGGTACTTCCGTATGTGCCGGCGCTGCTGGAGTCCCACCGCTCCGCCGGGCGCACCCTGGTCCTGGCCACCACCACCCCCTACGACATGGTGGCGCCCCTGGCGGCCCGGCTGGGCATCGACGAGGTGGTCGCCACCCGCTATGGAACGGCTGTCGATGACGCGGGAATCGAACGCTACAACGGCGAGATTGTCGGCGGATTCGTCTGGTCGATCGGCAAGCTCCAAGCGGTACGCCGCTTTGCCAGGACTGCGGGGGTCGACCTACGTCAGAGCTGGGCGTACTCCGACAGCGTCTACGACCTTCCTCTCCTGCTGGCCGTGGGGCACCCGACCGCGGTGAATCCCGACTATCGACTGCACGGCGCCGCCCTGTTGCGCCGTTGGCCGGTCGTCCACCTGGACAGCCCGACGGGCGTGCCCAAACTGCTGGGCGCCGAGCCCATGGATGTGGTGCGCCTGCTCTTCCAGGAGGCGGCCCTCCCATTCGCCCGCTTCGACGTCGCCGGCACCGAGAACATCCCGCGCAAGGGACCGGCCATCGTCGTCGCCAACCATCGCAGCTACTTCGACCCGATCGCCTATGGCCTGGCGGTGTTCGAGGCCGGGCGCAACCCCCGCGGGATGGCCAAGAAGGAGTTGTTCGATGCGCCCGTCATAGGAACGCTGATCCGGGCGTCGGGTGCCATTTGCGTCGACCGAAAGCACTCCGGGCGCGGCGCGTACGTGGAGGCCGCGGAGGCGTTGCGCAGCGGAGAGGTGTTGATCATCGCCCCGCAGGGGACGATCCCTCGCGGTGAGGCGTTCTTCGATCCCCGACTGCAAGGCAAGACGGGGGCGGCCCGCCTGGCGGCGGCTACGGGTGCCCCGTTGATCCCGGTCGGGTTGTGGGGGACGGAGCACGTCTGGCCGCGCTCCTCGCGGGTACCGAAGGTGACCAACGTGCTGCACCCGCCGACCATCCGAGTGCGGGTCGGGCCGCCGATTCGGGGGCTCACCGGCACAGACTTCGCGGTTGACACCGAGAGGATCATGGCTGCCATCACCGCCCAGCTCCCGCCCGAAGCCCAATTGCGGCGGATCCCCACCGCTGAAGAGCTAGCTCGGACCAAGCCGCCGGGGCGAACCGCGGAGCCGTGAGCGAGCTGACAACTAGCAATAGTGATCAGAAGTAGGTCGTATACGGTCTACTTCTGATCAAAATCCGGGGAAAGCGGGCGCCGCGGTTCGGCTCCGTCGGAGGCGAGGTCCAAGTGAGCGATGACGAAGTAGCCGAGGGCGATGAGCGGGCGGCCGCCAATACTCCGTGGCTGACGGCGCCGCCGCCTCCTCCACCGCCCCCGGGGTCGCAGACGGCATCGCCCGCCACAGCCCAGCCGAACCCGGATGTCACGCGGGCGCCGGCTCCAGCGCCGCCGCTCGGTGCGCCGGAGGCCCCAGTAGCGGTGGAACCTCCCGCGGCGCCGGCTGCGGTGGAACCTCCGGCAGCGATGGCGCCTCCGCCGGCGCCGGCACCAGCGCCTCAGCCCGCGGGGGCCACGTCGCTAGCGGCGGTGGAGCCGCCGGCCGCGGTGGAACTGCCGGCCGCCACGCTACCCGATTCGGCAACGGTGGAGATGGCCGCGGCCGGGTCGCCGTCGGACGCCGGCGATCAGCAGGCCACCGCAGCAACCACGGCCGCACCCGATTCCGGTGCCCCGCCTGGAGCCGTCGGCGCAGCCGGTGCCGGTGCCCCGCCTGGAGGCGTCGGCGCAGCCGGTGCCGGTGCCCCGCCTGGAGGCGCAGACCCGGCGGCGACCTCCGCGCCGGCTCACCCACACCGGTCACCACTCGCCGGCCTCAACAGTTTCGCCGCGGCCGCGGTCCGTGATGCCGAGCACCATTCCCCTTTGGTGATGGCCTCAGGGGCGATCCTGGTCGCCTTCGTACTTGATTGGTTCGCCAGTATCGTGGCCGCTTTTCGCCATGCGCACGGCTTCACCGGGCGCGCCCGGGCCCTCCAGTTCTTCGCCCCCGGCTCGCTGACATGGGCGGCGTTGGTTGTCCTGGCGGTGGCGCTTCTGGCCCTCGGCCATCGAAACGACCCCCCGGCCGCACGCCGCGCCGACCTGGGTGAGCGCCTACCCATCGGTCTGTTCTTGGCCGCGTGTGCGGTCGGACTGTCAGCAAGCATCGACCTTCTTATCGAACTCACCAGTTTTGGTGGCGGCATCGACGCCGCCTTCTCGGCCCTGATTGGTTACGCCGCGGTGCTGCCGATCGCCGCGGCAACCGCCTGGTGGGCGTTGCAGGAGACGGGCAAGCGAAGCGCCACCTAGCCATAGTCAGGTGTGACCGGTTAGCGTCCGAAGTAATCCCGTGGGTGAGAGGCGGGTTGGCGAACGACGCATCGATGCGTCAGAGGGGAAGGGAACCATGAGAAGAGTTCGATCGTGGGCCGCACTGGCGTCGATGGGACTGGTGGTATCTGGAATCTCGGCGGCAGGCAGCATTCCTGCGGCCGGCGCTTCCACCGCAACCGCGGGAAGCTCGTATGTGGCTGGATCGACGACCCCTGCGGTCGAGCGCTCCAAGCCGGAAGGCAAGGTGTCGGCGGGAACTTCTGTCAGTTTTCAGCTGGCGCTGGCCCTGCGCAACGCGAGCGGTGCCGAGGCCGCGGTAAAGGCAGTTTCCGATCCTGGCTCCGCCGATTTCCACCGCTACTTGACAGACGCCCAGTGGGAAGCGACCTACGGGCCGAGCCAGGCCGAGGTCAACGCGGCTGAAACCTGGCTGAGCCGGCACGGCTTCACCGTCGGAGCGGTCCCCAACGATCGGCTGTTCGTGGAGGCCCAAGGCACGGCCGCGCAGGTAGAGAAGGCGTTCTCGACCACCCTCAGCTACTACCTCGTCAACGGTGAGAAGGTTCGTCTCGCCAATAGCGCCCTGTCCGTACCGTCGTCCATCGCGTCGACCGTCTCTGGAGTGGTTGGCGTAAACGAGTACATCGAGACGCCGACGCTCGCCGTGGAGTCCCAGGCTCCTGCGACGGCGGCCTCCCAGCCGGCTCAAGAGCCTCCGGCGCCTGCCGGCTACCGCAACCCGAAGCCCTGTTCGGCTTACTGGGGTCAGCTGACCGATACCGCCGACTCAGCTTCGCTGTATTCGCCCTACACCAGCCCGTTGCCATACGACATCTGCGGGTACAAGCCCGCGCAGCTGCGCGCGGCTTACGGGCTGAAGTCCATGGGGAAAGGGGACAACGGCACTGGCGTAGGCCTTGCCATCGTCGACGCCTACGACTCTCCGACGCTGCTCTCCGACACCCAGAAGTACTTCGCGATCAATGACCCCAACGACCCGCTGAGCAGCTCGCAGTTCTTCAACGACGAGCCGGCCAAGGTCGACGACCAGGCGGAGTGCGGGGCAAGCGGCTGGTACCCCGAGCAGGCGCTGGATGTGGAAGCGTCCCACTCGATGGCGCCGGGCGCGGACATCCTGTTCGTCGGTGCCCAGAACTGCCTGGACACCGGCCTGCTCGACGCCCTGAACACCGCCGTCACCAGCGGCGCCTCCGTGGTGACCGACTCGTGGGGCGATGACCTGGGTGACCTGCTGGACGACGCCGCCACCAAGACGGCGTTCGACGACACGTTCATGCTCGCCGACACGACCGGCGTGAGTGTCCTGTTCTCCAGTGGCGATTCTGGCGACAACTTCGCCGCCTTCGGGATCGCCGCCCCCGACTACCCGCCGAGCAGCCCGTTCGTGACCGCCGTAGGCGGTACGGCACTGGAAGCGGGCCTGGACGGCACCCGCATCGCCGAATACGGCTGGTCCACCGGCGACCAACTGCTGTGCACGTCGACGGTGACCAACTGTGGTAGCGCCACGTCGCCCGCGGGGTCACTCGCCTACGCGTACGGCGGCGGTGGTGGGACGAGCTACTACTACACGCAGCCGTACTACCAAGCGCCGGTGGTCCCAAGCGCCCTGGCGCTTCGCAACGAAGCGCTGTTCGGACCGGTGCCGCTGCGCGTCGAGCCGGACATCTCCATGGACGCCGACCCGCAGAACGGGATGTTGATCGGGTTGACGCAGAGCTTCCCCAATGGGACGTACTACGACCAGTTCAAGGAGGGCGGCACCAGCCTGGCCTCTCCGCTGCTGGCAGGCGTCGTCGCCGACGCGGACGAAGTAGCGGGCGGGTCCTTGGGGTTCCTCAACCCGGCGCTCTACAAGGCCTACGCGGAAAATCCTGCGGCGTTCAATGACATCGTTCCGCCGGCCAACCCCGACGCGGCCGCGTTGGTCCGGGTCAACTTTGCGGACTCCGTCAACTCCGCTGAGGGCTACGACGTCTTCCTCCGTGTCCTCGACTACGAGGGCCCCGAGACCTACTGCGACGGGACGGGTAACTGCGCCACGCGGGACGTCACCCTCACGACTGCCCCCGGATTCGACGGCATGACCGGCCTCGGTTCCGTCGGACCCGACTTCATCTCGGCGCTCTCGAAGTTCTAGGGAGCCGATAGCACGCCAGCCGAAAGGGGCGCCGGGCCACCGGCGCCCCTTCGCGGCGGATCGTGCGTCGGTCGCGCCCCTAGTCTCGGGGCCACCGACCGGCGCCTGACCCCCGTCTGGACGGACGGCGGCGGGCCCGGGAGGACCGCTCGGCGAGCGCCCAGGTCCGTCTCCACGCCCCGGCTTCGGGGCCCGTCAACGACGGCGTCGTACGCGCCGCAGCCCGCCTCCGGGCCGTCCACCAGTCCGTGGTCTGCTCGTCGGCGAGGGCGGCCACCGCAAGTTCCACCTCCGCGGCCAGGGCGCGAGGGTCGTCACCGGCCATGGGGCGCAGCGGCCGGCCGAACGTCACGTGGGTCGTGCCGGGCTTGAGCCGCGAGGATCCCTTGCTCAGGATCTGACGGGTCCCCTCGATGTGCACCGGAATGACGGGCCGGCCGGTGCGGACTCCGAGCCACGCCGCGCCGGCGCGGTGCGGCTGGCCCCAACCGTCCTGGCTGCGCCCGCCTTCGGGGAAGATGAGCAGGCTCCACCCCTCGGTCAGGAGGGCAGCCACCCGGTTGGCGGAATCCCGGCTCACCCGCTGGCGCTCAATCGGCACCGCGTTGAGCAGAAACGCGAACGTCACCGCCTTGACACGGGTGTCGAAGAAATAGTCGGCGGCGCCGGCGACGAACATCCGGTGCCGCCACCGCTCGGGGATCACCGACAGCAGGAGCGGGGCGTCCAGGTGGCTGTTGTGGTTCGCCGCGAAGATGACCGGCTCATCGAGGTGGGTGATGCGGTCGAGGCCGGACACCCGCGGCGCCGCCAACGCCTGAACCGCCGGCCGGGCGACCAGTTCGGACACCAGGACCCGGGCGAGTCGAACCGGGTAACGACGAGCCCATTCCGTGTCGAAGTCCATCCCCAGGGTGGGCTCCAACGGCGGGCGAGGCACACCTCCGGGCCAGGTCGGCGACGCCAGCGGGAACGTCGAGGGCGGGTGCACCCCGAGCACCCCACGCAGCCGCGAGCCCAGCGCGGCCGGCGTGAGCGATTCGGTGTTGACGGGCAGCCGGCGCTTCGGCTCCACCGATCCTGGCAGCTGGCCCTTCGGCTCGACCGATCCTGGAAGCTGGCCCTTCGGCTCCACCGATCCGGGCAGCCGGGGCTTCGGCTCGATCGACCCGGGCAGCTCGGCGGCTGGCATCAGTGCACGTCCGCGATCATGATCGGCGGGCAGTGGAGATGGGTGATGCTGGGGTCCCGCCCGACGGTGTCCGTCGCCATCTCCAGCGCGTCCGTCAACGTCGACGCGGGGGAGAAACCGAGTCGCCGCACGGCCTTCGGGTCGCCGCCCACGATGATCACCCGGCCTAGGTGCTCGAGGGCATGGGCGCCCCAGTACCACATGTAGAAGGGGTGGACCCCGTGGTAGGCGTGGCTGGTGCGATACAGATGGCGGTACCACTCGTCGGTGGCGAAGCGCTCTTCATAGGTCTTCTCGATCTCGATGGGATCGGTGGTGGCCGGCAGGACCTCCTCGAAGAAGTCGATATAGGACGGGTGATGCACGGGGTGAAAGGCCCACGGCGTCGGATGGGAGAGGATGGCCACGCCCCCTTGCCGTACCAGCGGCCGGCCCCGGTACATGTTGAAGAGGTAGCCGAGCCCCATGCACATGACCAGGATCGGGTTCATGATGGAGTTGACGTTGTACGGGCAGAGGTGCGGGAGGCCGAACACGGCGATGTCGGTCTGGCCGTCCACGTCAACCAACTGCTGGCGGTAGACCCTGGCCGTGGTGGCGGCGTGCACGGCCTCCACCTCGCCGGCGTGCACGCCCGTCATCGAATGCGGCGACTTGATCGACTGGAAGATCGAGCGGGCCAGGCGGGGTGTCGTCATGGCCAAACCGCGGGTGGTAGCCAGGTAGGTGGCTCGGTCCCGGGCCGTCCATTCCCACTCCCGCCGCTGCAGGAACGACATCTGCTCGGGAAAGGTGTCGTTGTTGAGGGTGGTCTCGATCTGGAACACCTTGACGCCGCTGGCCGCGATGAGTCGACCCATGCGCCAGTTGGAGGAGTGCAGCTCGGAGTGCTCCTGGTCCATGAAGGAGCGGGAGTGGCGCATGGTCTTGACGTTGTGGTGGTGCCGCAGGCTGCGGTAGCTGGCCAGCCCGGTGGCGACGCTCTTGTGGCCGCCGTCCATGGCCACCAGGTTGATGTTGACGTAGACGAGCAGGTCTGACTCGGCGGCCCGCTTGTTGATCTCGACGTCCTCGCCCTGATCGGTCTGGCCCAAGTACACAAGACCAGAAGGGTCTTCGGCGTCGTGCTGCAACAGCGTCCCGTGAGGGGCGAAGGCGTCGTAGACCCGATCGCCGATGGCGTGGCGCAGCTCGGCCTCGGTCATGCGCCGGTGCAGGGCCAGGGCGCAGATGAGCACCACGTCGTCAACGCCGGCCGCCGCGGCCAGGTCCAGCACCCCTTCGATGACCCGCTGACGGTTGTCCGGTCGCTGCATCGGCGGCAGGGGCAGAGAGATGTCGTCGAAGGCGATCGTCAGCCGCATACCCGCGAACAGCAGCTCCGGCAGGGGTGGGCAGTCGCCGAGCGGGTGCAGCAGCGCGTCGCGGACGGCGTCGTCTGGATCGTCGAGCGGCTCGAGCGGCTCCGGTGCGTAGATGACGCGGGAGCGGCCCGGGGGGAGCCGCTCCAGGCGGAAGCCTTCGCCGTGCCAGGTCAGGATCGACGGGGTCGAGCGGTCGACTTCGAGGACGAAACCGGGGCGAGGCATGGGCGTGGAAGTTCCTATCTTCGCTTCTCTTGGCGCAGGTCGAACGCCACCTTGACGGCGCCGCGGCGGCCGGCGGCGGCGGCGTGCTCGATGGCGTCGCCGTAGCGGTCCAGGGAGTAGGTGGCGCTGACGAGCCGCTCGAGACCGGCCGCCTCGACGACCTCCGCCGCCAGGTCGAAGCTGTGCCGGCCCCCAGCGGCCGGCTCGGGCCCGTAGGCGTACGTCCCGCTCAGGCGAATCTCCCGTTGCCACAGCCCGGTCAGGTCGATCCCGACGTGGCCGGGCATCCCGAGCAGCACCACCGTGCCGCCCGGAGCGGTGACGGCCAGGGCGCCGGCGATCGACTCCCCGCTGCCGACGCAGTCGAACACGACCGCGGCGCCCCCGGTGAGCTGTCCGTTGTCGAGGATCCACGACCCGCTGACCCGCCGCACGGCCCGACGCAGCTCGTCGGGTTCGACGACCGCTGTCGCCCCCAGGGTCGTGGCCAGCCGCCGTTGCTCAGGGTGCTTGGCGACGGAGAGGAGGGCGGTGACGTCAGGACGGAGACGGTGGATGGCGGCGATGGTGGCCAGACCGAGGGTGCCCGCGCCGATGACCACCGCCAGCAGCTCCTCGCCCGACCCACCGGGCGGCGCAGCCAGGGCTCCGTGCACGGCGCACGCGGTCGGCTCGATCATGACGGCCGCCTCGTCGCTCCACCCGTCAGGCACCTCGTGGAGTTGCAGGGAGTGGGCGACGAGCGCCAGCGACCAGCCTCCTCCCGTGTCGGCGCAGTACCCCGTCTGGAGGCCGGGCTGCAGATGGCCGCCGACCAGGCGTTCGCAGTGGTTGGTTTGACCCGCCTCGCACGGTGGGCACGGCGGATCGATGCCCCGCACCCGACAGTGCAGGACCGGTTCGATGACCACCCGCCTGCCATCGGCGGCGTCACCGACCACCTCATGGCCCGGCACGAAGGGAAAGCTCACCAGCGGCTCGAACCACCGCGACGACCGCCCGTCCACGGTGGCTAGGTCGCTGCCGCAGATCCCGGCCAAGCGGGGGCGCACCACCTGCCAACCGGGTCCTGGCGGCGAAGGCGGTTCGATGTCGGCCAGCCGCAACGGACCGGCGCGCCCGCCGCTGCCCGCTTTCCAGCCCGACGCCAACCGGGCCGCGGCGAAGCGCGCGACCGACCGGTCCATTTGGAGGGCCTTCACGACCGCGTCCCCACCGGGCGGGGCCCGATCGGCAAGAGCGGACGAGGCCCTTCCGGTGCCTTCGGCCAGTGCTCCACGTGCCAGCCGCGCTTGCGGGCGATGGCGGCCAGCTTGGTCTCGGGGTTGACCGCAACCGGGTGCCCGGCCGCCTCCAGCATGGGCAGGTCGCTAGCCGAGTCGGCGTACGCCACGCTCTGCTCGAGGTCGAGTTCGTTGGCTTGGGCATAGTCCGCCATGATCAGGGCCCGAGCCTCGCCCGTCGGTGGGGCCTCGAGGAGCTCACCGGTGAAACGGCCGTTCTTTTTTCCGAGTCGAGCGCAGACCACCTCGTCGAACAAGGGCCGCAGCGGTTCGATCACCACGTCCAGGGCGCCGGTGATCAGCAGCGTCTTGTGGCCCCGCTCCCGGTGCTCGCGCACCCGGCGGATCCCGGCGGGGAACGATTTGGTGAGGATGAGACCGCTGAAAAGCTCCCACCCGTCCCGGCTCAACTGCTCCACCGGCGCCCCCTCGTAGCGGCGGTAGAAGTACCGCAGGAAGTCACCGCGGTCGGTGCGGTCCAGGGCCAAAAGGCGGGGCGCCTCCCGCAAGGTGCGCAACACGAAACGGGCCCGCTCGGCGTCGTCGGAATGGCGGGTGGCCAGCCAGGAGTAAGTGTCGACCACGTTGGAGGCGATCAGCGTGTTCTCGAGGTCGAAGACCGCCAGGTGCCGCTCGGGCGCCAGCACGGCCCGGCGCCCCCGCTCCTCACGTGTCAGGCCGGTCGACCCCTTGGCGCCGATGGTCCGGGCGCCCCCGCCGGGCCGCGGGGCCAGGCGGACACGGGCGTGCGCCACCAGCGAAGGGAGATACACGTCGTGGCAGAAGTGGGGCCAGTCGATGACGGCCGGGTCGAAACAGAAGTCCCTCTGGTCTTCGGGTGGCAACGTGGAAAAAAGGTCGAGCAACCTGTCGACCGAGAACACCGCTTCGGTCTCGGTGTACGCGCCGTACAACTCGACGTACGACAGGGCGCGCTCAGCTTCGTCACGCCGTTCTTCGAGGCGGGCGCTCAACTCGGCCTGGCGGCCGCGAAGGGGCAGGGACTGGAGGGCCTTCTCCGCCGTGCCGAGGGCTCTGGTCGCCTGACGCAACTGCCGCTGGACGCTGTTGCGGCCGGGGAACGACCACTGCGGAACGGTGATGGGTTGATCCTGGCTGTCGGCGAGAGGGTGCTCGATGTACCACTCCTGCACCAGGTCGACCAGTTGGCGGTACCGGAGAGGGTTGTGCGCACCGGACGCCGAGTGGAAGACGTCCGGTTCGGGAAGGGGGCCGCGCGCCGCCACCGCCAGGATGGAGGCCACCACCAGGTCGACCGGGATGACGTCGATGACGCCTTCGGGGACGCCGGGGAAGTCTTTGAGGAGGCCCTTGCCGTAAGAGATGATCACCGGGTCGGCCATCCGGAAGCCCCGGATCCATCCTGGGACCGGCTCGGCCAGCGCGGCCTCGATGATGGAAGGGCGCACGATCGTCAAGGGAAGGTCGCCGCGGGTCTCGAGCAGGGCCCGCTCGCCGAGCGACTTGGTGTAGGCGTAGGCGTCGGGCCAGCCGAGGCCCTGGGCGCGCGACTTGCCCAGGGCGACCAGGCGGTCCTTGACCCAGTCCTCGCGGAGCCGTTCGGACTTGGCGGCCAGAAGGGGGGTGCCCGCGGCACCGAGTTCGAGGCGAGCCTGACGGTGGAAGCGGGCCAGCATCTTGGGGTCGCGGCTGCCGGCATCGGCGTCGGCCCGGGCCCGCCTGGCCGCCTCCACCTCGCCGCGCCAGGCCACCTCGGTCGACCAGGGGGTGTCCGGCAGGGTGGCCTCCGGCGCCCGGCCCCGCCGGCTGCCGGCGACGTAGGCGGTGGACACGGCGATGAGGTGGGGGAGGGCGTGGCCGGCGCCGGCGCCGCCCTCGTGCAGGCGGTTGAGGGTGGCGGCTACTCGCGTCGGGCCCAGCAGGTTGGTTTCCACCGCCGCGTCCAGGGGTGAGTCGAAGCTCACTGTCGCCGCGGAGTGGATCACCGTCTGGCAGGACGCCAGCAACTCCTCGCCGGCGACGTCCAGGCCGAGGCCGTCGACGCCGACATCACCCGCCATGACCAGCACCCGGCGGTCCATCTCGCCATCGAACTCGGCGCCGAGTTCGCGCCGGAGACGGTCGAAGCAATTGTTCTTGATGACCTCGCGGCGGACCCGATCTGCCGCCCCCCGGCGCCCGGGTCGGACCAGCAATGCCACCTCGGACTCCGGAACGGCGCGCAGCAGCCGCTCGGCGAGCGCGGTGCCGAGGAACCCGGTCGCGCCGGTAATGGCGATGCGCCGCCCCCCGAGGGCTTCACGGAGCATTGTGATTGTCTACCATCTGGTAAGTGAACAGGGCAATGAGGGCCACGAGCACCAGGGATCGGACCTTGGACGCGGCTCTCACCGCCTTCGGTACACGAGGATACGAAACGACATCGCTGGATGCCTTAGCGGCGGATCTGGGCATCAGCAAGCAGACGATCCTGTACCACTTCACCTCCAAGGAGTCGTTGCTCGATGCGGTGATCGACGAAGCCGGAACGGAGTTGATCGCCGTACTCTCGGCCGCCGTTTCCGGGACCGGGGAAGGTTGGGCCCGGGTCGATGCGGTGGTGCGTTCGGTATTCCGCCTGGCCGGCCGGCGGCCCGAACTCCTCGGTCTGTTGCGGGAAGTCAGCCGGCTGGGGCCGCCGTCGGCGACGCGGTTCCGGGAGATGCTCGGTCCTTTTATCGAGCGGGCCACCGGGTTCCTAGAGGAGGGCATGGACGCCGGCGAGTTTCGCCGGCAGGACGCCCGCTTGCTGCTGCTGGCCACCTATTCGACGGTCATCGGTGTGGCCACCGAGGTGGAGGTGTTGCGCGCCCTGGGGGTCGAGCCCACCTCTCGTTCGCTGGTGCGCCGGCGAGCCGAGTTGCTGGCGTTCCTGCGGTCGGCCCTGCTGCCCCGGTAGGCCGGCCCGGGGTGCCGGCGTTGGCGCGGGCAGCCCGGCCGCGTCGCGCGGCCGGCCCGGGGTGCCGGCCTCGATCAGCGGCGGGGCCGCTTGGCTTTGGGCGGGGTGTAGCGGCGGTTCGCCTGCGGACCGGTCTGGACGGCACCTTGGCGCCGGGCCCGGCGGTTGCCGGCCTCTCGCCTGCGCTGCTCGGGCGTCGTTCTCGATCTCGCTGGTCCGCCGGCCCGGGCCTGGGCGAGGGTGGACTTGCGTTGGCGTTGCGTCAGGACGAAGGCGTAGACGACCGGAATGATCAGCGCCACCAGGTGGGTGGGTGCCAGTGAGTTGGGGACCTTGGGCAGCGTGGCGAAAAAGGCCGCCACGATGGCGGCAAAGGGCACGATGAGGCGGTTGCGGGTCTGGATCACGCCGAGCAGGGCGAGCGCGGCCACCAGTCCAACGGCCCGCAATTCTGTGGCCGTAAAACTCGCTCCGAGCACGTGCTGGGGACCGGTGGGCGCCCCCTTGCCGTGAGTGACCGTCATGTTGAGGACAGAAACGACGATCAGTTCGAGGGCCACCAGATACCCGTACATGGGTTCGGATCCCCTCATGGCGCTGGGTTTCAGCGTCAGGTCGTCCGCAGCGGCGTCGTCGGACTTGGAGGAGGAGGGAGCGTTGCGGTCCCCGATACGGGTTTCGCCGGCGCCGGCGGCGTCGCCGGCGTCATCATCGTGGCCGGCGTCCTCCGCATCGTCATCGTCCCCGTCGTCGGACAGGGCCGCGCTTCGGCCCCAACGGGACCAGATCCGCCACCGCGCCGGGGCCACTTCACCGTAGTCGCTGGTATCTACGTCGCCGCCGGCCGCGCCATCATCCGTGGCGCTGGTCGTCCGGTCTGTATCGTCGCCGGTCGGCCTGCCGCCGGCCCCCGTCCGGCCGGCCACCTCAGCTGTCCTCGGAATCCGAGTCGCGCCCGGGCGCCGGCTCCCCGTCCCCGTCGGTGTCGGTGTCGGAGGCGCCGCTCTCCGGGTCCTCGGTTGGCGCCGCGTTGGCTAGCAGCCACGGGCGGATGCTGACCACACTCTGGCGTGGTCGAGCATGCTCGAACTCCGCTTCCACCGGCAGGTCCCGGGGCGGATCCCCGGACGTTTGCATAATGATGGACGGCTGCTCGTGCTCCTTCTCGAACGCCTGCTGCAACCCCAGCGCAAACCCGGTGAGGATGGCGCCCGTGGCACTACGCCGGCGCCAAGACTCGAGTTTCGGAGGGAGGGCGGTGTGCAGTCTGTCGTCGGCGGGCTCGTCGGGATCTGTTGGTTGGTCGCCGTCCTCCGCACCATCGTCCGGCGCGACGCCGTCGCCCGCACCGCCATCGGCCGCCCAGTCGTCGCCCGCATCGTCGTCGGCCGCCCAGTCGTCGCCGGCCCCCTCGTGGCGCGTACCGTCGTCGGACTCGACGTCGAGGTCGCCTTCACTGGCAGGGCCTGTAGTGACGACAGCATCGTCAGGTGACCAGCCTGCCGCGTTATTCCCAGGGAGCGCGCCGAAGGTCTCCGACTCGCGGTCGGCAGAAGGATTGGGATCGCGCTCGTCGGACACCACCCTTCCACGGTAGCGCCGGCGGTGCGGGTGCCGGCGTCGTGGTCAGAAGCGTCCAACCGGACAGACCTCCCGCGATGGCACCTCGATTGGAGGTCTGTCCGTGTGAGTGCCGAAACTGGCGCCGTAGCGGACAGACCTTGGTGGTCGCAGCAGAGGGCACCACCCCCGCCGGTCCTCTCCCTAACGGCCCTGGGCGGCACCGCGGCCGCGGGCGCGTCGTTTGCGCCCACCCACACCGTGCGGTTCGGAGGCAATTGGGCCGGCTACGTCGCTGCAGGGTCAGTAGATGAGTTCGTCTCCGCGGCAGCAGATTGGACCGTGCCAGCCGTGACGTGCCTCGCCAAGCATGACCTGTATGCCCCCTGGGTCGGCATCGATGGCTACAACAGCGACACCGTCGAGCAAACCGGGGTGGCGACCTCCTGCAGTACCGGGTCACCAGTGGAGTCGGCCTGGTACGAGATGTACCCGGCCGAGCCGACGTACTACAGCAACCCGATCTCGACGGGGGATACCATCGCTGCTTCGGTGACCTCGTCGGGCACCAAGTTCACTTTGAAGATCTCCGATGTCACCAAGGGATGGACCGAGACTACGAAGAAGAGCCTGTCGTCGGCGGAGAAGCTGTCAGCGGAGGCGGTCATCGAGGCACCGGGCGGTTACCCGAAGATCACGTCCGTCAATTTCACGAACGTGCTGTTCAACGGACGGGGCCTCAAGTCGTTCGATCCGGTGAAGACAACTTCCGGCGGATACAAGCCCGGCAAAATCACCCATGGGGACGATTTCTCGATCACCTAAGTGGTCCAGCGCGGAACTACATTGATGTGACTCGATGGGGCTGCGGCGGGCGGCCCCGACAGTTACGCGAAAGGAAGCGGTGACGGCAGCAGGGTGTCGCCGGCCAGCAGACTGTCGACGGCCGCGGCCGCGCTACGACCTTCCGCGATTGCCCACACGATCAGGCTCTGACCGCGACCCGCGTCGCCGCAGACGAAGACACCCGGTACATCCGTTTCGTAGGAGGCGGATCGGGCGATCGTCCCACGCGGCGTGAGTGACACCCCGAACGCCTCGGCGAGTAGCGGCTCGGGGCCGGAGAAGCCGAGCGCCAGCAACACCAGGTCGCAGGGCAGTGAGAATTCGGTGCCGTCGAGCGGGTCAAATTGGGGCCGGCCGTCGGCCATAGTCATCTCGACCTCGCAGGCGCGCAGGGCGCGGACCGCGCCAGCCTCGTCACCGACGAACTCCATGGTGTTGACGGCGAAAACCCGTTCGCCGCCCTCTTCGTGCGCAGAAGACGTCCTATACATCAGGGGCCAGGTCGGCCACGGAGTCGACGAGTCGCGAGCGTCCGGCGGTCGGGGCAGTATCTCGAACTGGTGCACCGAGACCGCACCCTGGCGGTGCACCGTTCCGAGGCAGTCGGCGCCGGTGTCTCCGCCGCCAATGATCACGACCCGCTTGCCCGCTGCGCTGATCGGCGTGGACGAGGCCGGGTCCGTGTCGTAAGTCGCCCGGTTGGCGAGAGGCAGGTATTCCATGGCCTGGTGGATACCACCCAGCTCCCGGCCGGTGATCGGGAGGTCGCGAGCCACGGTGGCGCCGACTGCGATGACGACTGCGTCGTACGAAGCCCGGATGTCGGCGGCCGAGCCGCCGGCGCCCACCGAACCGCCGGCGCCCACCGCCCCAGCCGAGCCGCCGGCGCCTACCGTCACGCCGCAGACGAACGAGGTCCCCTCGGCCCGCATCTGATCGAGGCGCCGGTCAAGGTGGCGCTTCTCCATCTTGAACTCGGGGATCCCGTAGCGGAGCAGGCCGCCAGGCTGGTCGTCGCGCTCGTAGACGGTCACGTCGTGGCCGGCCCGGGTGAGTTGCTGGGCCGCGGCGAGGCCGCCGGGACCGGACCCGATGACGGCTACCCGCTTGCCGCTCCGGACCGACGGCATGACCGGCTCTACCCACCCCTCCTCCCACGCCCGGTCGATGATGGAGACCTCCACCTGCTTGATGGTGACTGGGTCGGCGTTGATGCCGAGCACGCAGGCGGCCTCGCAGGGCGCCGGACAGAGGCGCCCGGTAAATTCGGGGAAGTTGTTGGTGGCGTGGAGCCGTTCGATGGCCGCGTGCCAGTGGTCCCGGTAGACCAGGTCATTCCAGTCGGGGATGAGGTTGCCGAGCGGGCAACCGTCGTTGCAGAACGGGATACCGCAGTCCATGCACCGGGCCGCCTGCACCTGCAACCGGGCGGACGGAAAGGGTTGGTAGACCTCCTGCCAGTCCCGCAGCCTCACGGGCACCGGCCGCCGGCCGGGCAACTCCCGGCCGAACTCCAGGAAGCCGGTTATCTTACCCATGGGCGGCCTCCATGATGGCGTCCTCTGCTGCCACCCCCGCCTCCTCCGCGGCGCGCATCGCTTCTAGGACCCGCTTGTAGTCCCGGGGCATCACCTTGGCGAAGCGCAACGCGGACCGCGGCCATCCGGCTAACACCCGGGCCGCGACCGCGGACCCGGTCTCGGCCTCATGCCTACGCAGTATCTCGGCCAACCACGACACATCCGCTTCGTCGCACTCCTCGAGGTCGACCATCTCCGGGTTGACCAGCGCCGGAAAGCTCCCGGTCGTGTCCCAGACGTACGCCACCCCTCCGGACATGCCGGCCCCGAAGTTGCGGCCGGTCGGACCGAGGACGACCACCCGACCGCCCGTCATGTACTCGCAGCCGTGGTCGCCCACGCCCTCCACGACCGCCACCGCACCGGAGTTACGCACCGCGAACCGCTCGCCGACCACGCCGCGGATGAGGGCCTCGCCGGCGGTGGCGCCGTAGAGGATCACGTTGCCGGCGATGATCTGCTCCTCGGCGACGAACGACACCGGCCCAGCCAGCGATGGCCGGACCACCAGCCGGCCCCCGGACAGGCCCTTGCCGAGATAGTCGTTGGCGTCGCCTTCCAGTCGCAAGGTGATCCCCCGGGGCAGGAAGGCTCCGAAACTCTGCCCGGCCGACCCGGTGAAGGAGATGTCGATGGTGCCGTCAGGCAGGCCGGCTCCGCCGTAACGACGGGTCACCTCCGCTCCCAGCAGGGTTCCCACGGTGCGGTTGACGTTGCGGACCGGCATGGAGAGCTGCACCGGGACGGCGTCGTCCAGCGCCGGCCGGCACGCCTCGATCAAGATGCGGTCGAGCGCCTTATCCAGACCATGATCCTGCGGTCGCACGCAAAGACGAGGTTCGGAGGACGCCACGTCCGGCGCGACCAGGATGGGGGACAGGTCGAGCCCGTGCGCCTTCCAATGCCCGACCGCGCCGGTGATGTCGATCAGCTCCGGGTGGCCGATCACCTCGGTGAGGGAACGGAAGCCCAGCGAAGCCAGCAGCTCCCGAACCTCCTCGGCGATGTACTCGAAGAAGTTGACGACGAACTCCGGACGGCCGGTAAAGCGCTTGCGCAGCTCGGGGTTCTGGGTGGCGATCCCCACCGGGCACGTGTCGAGATGGCACACGCGCATCATGATGCAGCCGCTCACCACCAGCGGGGCGGTGGCGAAGCCGTATTCCTCGGCTCCGAGCAGCGCCGCGATGATGACATCGCGGCCGGTCTTGAGCTGCCCGTCGACCTGCACCACGATGCGGTCCCGCAGCCGGTTGAGCATAAGGGTCTGCTGGGTTTCGGCCAGGCCCAGCTCCCAGGGCACGCCGGCGTGCTTGAGGGAGTTGAGCGGCGAGGCCCCGGTGCCGCCGTCGTGACCAGATATCAGCACCACGTCCGCGTGGGCCTTCGACACGCCAGCGGCGACAGTGCCGACCCCGACCTCGGCGACCAGCTTGACGTGCACCCGGGCGGTGTCGTTGGCGTTCTTGAGGTCGTAGATGAGTTGGGCCAGGTCCTCGATGGAGTAGATGTCGTGATGCGGCGGGGGAGAGATGAGGCCCACGCCGGGCGTCGAGTAGCGGGTCTTGGCGATCCACGGCCAAACCTTGATGCCCGCCAGCTGACCGCCCTCGCCGGGCTTGGCCCCTTGGGCCATCTTGATCTGCAGGTCGTCTGCGTTGACCAGGTACTCGCTCGTCACGCCGAAGCGGCCCGACGCCACCTGCTTGATGGCGCTGCGGCGCAGGTCGCCGTTGGGATCGGGGACATATCGCGAGGCGTCCTCGCCGCCCTCGCCGGTGTTGGACCGTCCGCCGATGCGGTTCATGGCGATGGCGAGAGTCTCGTGGGCCTCCGCCGAGATCGACCCGTAGGACATGGCGCCGGTCGAGAAGCGGCGGACGATCGCCGACACCGGTTCGACCTCCTCGATCGGCACGGGGGCGCGCCCCATCTCCGCCGCGGCGCGCACCCGGAACAAGCCCCGAAGGGTCCCGAGCCGTGCCGACTGGTCGTCAACGGCCTGGGAGTACTGCTTGAAGATGTCGTATCGACGGGTCCGGGTGGAGTGCTGCAACTTGTGGACCGTCGTCGGGTTGAAAAGGTGGAACTCGCCCTCCCGACGCCACTGGTACTCGCCGCCCCCTTCGAGGTCCCGGTGGGCCAGCTCGCTCGGCCGAGACGGGAACGCCCGTTCGTGGCGAACCAGGACCTCGGCGGCTATCTCGTCGAGGCCGATCCCCCCGATCCGGCTGACGGTGCCGGTGAAGTAGGTGTCGACCACGTCGGACGACAGCCCGATGGCCTCGAACACCTGGGCCCCGGTGTATGACCCCACGGTGGAGATCCCCATCTTGGACATGATCTTGAGGACGCCCTTGCCGCAGGCCTTGATGTAGTTGCGGATGGCCTGACGGGGTGTGGCGCCCGCCAGCTCGCCTGCCGCGATCAGCTCGGTGATGGTGTCGAAGGCCAGGTACGGGTTGATGGCTGCCGCCCCATAGCCGAGCAGGAGCGCCATGTGGTGCACCTCCCGGGCCTCACCCGTTTCGACGACGAGACCGACGCGGGTCCGGGACTTTTTTTCGACGAGATGATGGTGGACCGCGCTGACCAACAGGAGCGCCGGGATCGGGGCCAGGTCCGTCGAGCTGTGCCGGTCGGACAGGACGATCACCTTGGCGCCGTCGGCGATGGCGGCGTCGACCTTCTGGCACAGCTCGTCGAGCGTCTCCCCGAGGGCCCGGCCGGGTTGGGGGGCCCGGGCGGGGAAGAGGCCGTCGACGGCGAAGGTCCGCCATCCGGGCTGGGTGCCGTCCTCGTTGATGTAGAGGAGCTTGGCCAGTTCCTCGTTGGTGAGCACCGGCCGGGGCATGACGATCTGGTTGCAGCTGGCGGGCTCGGGCGCCAGCAGGTTCCGCTCCGGTCCGATGGTGCCCGACAGCGAGGTGACCAGCTCCTCGCGGATGGCGTCGAGGGGGGGATTGGTGACCTGGGCGAACAGCTGCTGGAAGTAGTCGTAGAGGACCCGGGGCCGGTCGGACAGGACCGCGAGTGGCGTGTCGGTGCCCATGGAGCCGATCGGCTCGTATCCCGTCTGCGCCATCGGCGCCAGGAGGATCTTGAGGTCCTCGGTGGTGTACCCGAACAGCCGCTGGTGGGCGACGACCGACGAGTGCTGCGGGGTCAGGGTAAAGCGGGGGGGCAGGTCGTCGAAGTAGATCTGCTCTCTGGCGAGCCACTCGGCGTAGGGCCGCTCGGCCGCCAGCGCGGATTTGATCTCGTCGTCGGCCACGATGCGGCCCTGGGCGGTGTCCACTAAAAACATGCGGCCCGGTTGCAGCCGACCCCGCTGCACCACCCGGGCCGGATCGATGTCAAGGACACCCACCTCGGAGGCCATGACGACCAGGCCGTCGTCGGTGACCCAGTAGCGAGAGGGGCGGAGCCCGTTGCGGTCGAGGACCGCCCCGATGACCGTTCCGTCGGTGAAGGCGATCGACGCCGGCCCGTCCCAGGGCTCCATGACGGCGGCGTGGAAGCGGTAGAACGCCCGGCGGGCGGCATCCATCTGCCGGTGCTGCTCCCACGCCTCGGGGATCATCATCAGGACCGCGTGCGGCAGGGAACGACCCCCCAAATGCAGGAGCTCGAGCACCTCGTCGAAGCTGGCCGAGTCGCTGGCGCCCGCCGTGACGACGGGGAAGATCCGCTCCAGGTCGCCGGGGAAGAGATCGCTGGCCAGCAGGTCCTCCCGGGCTCGCATCCAGTTGCGGTTGCCTTTGAGGGTGTTGATCTCCCCGTTGTGGGCGATGTAGCGGTAGGGGTGGGCGAGGGGCCAGCTCGGAAAGGTGTTGGTGGAGAAGCGGGAGTGGACCAGGGCCAGCGCGCTCTCCATGCGCTCGTCACTCAGATCAGGGAAAAAGGTGCCGACCTGTGGCGCCGTCAGCATCCCTTTGTAGATCACGGTGCGCGCCGAGAGCGAGGGGAAGTAGGTGCCGTCGACCTCGTGTTCAATTCGCTTGCGCAGGATGAAGGCTCGCCGCTCCAAGTCCAGGTCGGTCGGTACGGGCTGGAGCCCTGCTCCTCCGGCCAGGAACACCTGCTGGAAGGACGGCATGGCGCCGCGGGCAATGCTCCCGAGCGACGAATCGTCGGTTGGCACTTCGCGCCAGCCCAGCACTATCAGGTCCTCGGTCGCGGCCAGCTTCTCGATCCGGTCCTGTGCCCGCCGGGCGTCGCCGGCGTCGGACGGCAGGAACCCGATGCCGGTGGCGTAGGAGCCCGACTCGGGCAGCTTGAAGCCGGCCACCGCCCGGTAGAAGCGGTCCGGCACCTGGAGGAGTATGCCGGCGCCGTCGCCGGTGTTGACCTCCGCCCCCGACGCGCCCCGGTGCTCCAGGTGACACAGGCTGTCGAGCCCCATGCGGACGATCTCGTGCCGGCGCCCGCCATGCATGTCAACGACGAAAGCCACCCCGCAAGCGTCGTGCTCGAAGTCGGGGCGGTACAGGCCGACAGGCGTGGAGGATAAACCCATGCGCGTCCTTCCGGGGATCGTTGTCCTACTGGTCCTCGCGAGAAGGGACGCCACTGGCCCTTGCCGTAGGCGACAAGGATAGGCGATGTCGGCAGGCGGCGCTCGTCAAATTGGACCGCACCCCGAGGGGCCGATGGCGGGTTGAGTCGGGGAGTCCGACGGCCGATTGGTCATTGTGGACTAGTCACCAGGAAATATCTGTCATCGACACACAAATGGGGAAACGCCCGGCTTAGGTAGGTCCCCGGGAGTGTCGATGCCTCCGCCATGACCGCAGATGGCCATCATCGCGCTGTGCCGGTGGGTCGGGCACGGGTCGAAGAGCTCGGATGGTGACGCGGCGCGCACGAGGTTGGACGGTTCAGTCCCCCGGTCGGCGAGCCGATGTCGAGGGGGTGCCGAGGCGTCGCAGCGACGAGAGCGTGGACCTGTCCCGTCCACAAGGGGGCGCCGCGGGTGACTCCGGCTTCACGCTGATCGAGATGGTGATCGCCCTGATGCTGCTCACGGTGGTCATCACCGCCTTTGCCAACGGTTTTGTAGGGGCCCTGTTCGCGTCGGGTGACGCTCAGATGAAAGAGGTGGCGGTTACCGTCGCCGACACTGCCCTCGACAAGGCTCGGGCGGTCACTCCGGCCAGCAACCTTCTGCTGGAGGGGCCCGCCGCCGGGACGGTGTCCTCAAACGTGGTCCTCACCAACACGAGTAACGCTGTGGTGCTGGATCCGCAGACGACGACCCTCGATAGCCGGGTCTTCACCGCGAACCTCTACGCCGGCAGCTGCTATCTGCAGGCCACCGGGCAGTGCACCACCACCGCCCCCTCGAACCCGACCCCGATGATCCGGGTCATCGCCTACGTCACCTGGTCGGCGCCCGGGTGCGGCAACTGCTCCTACGTGGCGTCGACCCTCATCTCCAACGGCAATGACTCGATCTTGAACATCAACCCCAACGCCGCCCCTGGGGCCCCAGGCAGCCCGACCGCGGCCGCCGGCAATGACCAGGTGACCGTGTCGTGGACCGCTCCTGTGTCCGAGTATCCAGTCAGTGGGTACACCGCGACCGTGACGGGCGGCGCGCAGTCGTGCAACACCTCTACCTCCACAAGTTGCACCGTTACGGGCCTGACCAACGGCACGGCGTACACCTTCACCGTCACGGCCACCTCGGCCGGGGGCACCTCGGTTCCCTCGTCCGCCACCCCCCCCGTCACTCCGACCGACCCGCCGCTGGCCCCCAGCAATGTGGCGGCCGCGGTTGGCAACGACATGGTGACGGTGTCGTGGGCGGCAGAGACGTCGCCGCCATCGGCCTACCCGGTCTCCGGTTACACGGTCACGGCCAGCACCACCAGTACGGGCACCGGCGCCGGCTCGTGGACGACATCGTCAACCAGCTACCCGGTGACCGGGCTGACCAACGGTGACAGCTACACCTTCAGTGTCGTCGCCATCTCGTCCGGCGGCACCTCGCCGGCGTCAGCGGTCACCGCCACCCCGACCGATCCGCCGGCCGCCCCGATCAATCTGACGGCTACGCCCGGTAACACCACCGTAGCGGTGTCGTGGACGGCAGTTTCGTCGCCGCCGTCGGCCTACCCGATCTCCGGTTACACGGTCACGGCCACGGCCGCCAGCGGCAGCGGCGGATCGTGCACGAGCACCACCCCGACCCCTCCTGCGGCCACCTGCACGGTGACCGGGCTGACCAACGGTGTCAGCTACTCGTTTACCGTCACCGCCACCTCCTCTGGTGGTCTCTCGCCGTCGTCCACCCCGGCGGTCAACGCCACCCCCTTGCCCCCCCCGGGCGCCCCGACGGGTCTGACCGCGCCATCCACCACCAGCAACTCGGTGACGCTGTCATGGACGGCACCCACCGTGCCGTCGCCGGCCCTTCCGGTCACCGGTTACACGGTCACGGCCACCGCGGCCGGTCACAACGCCGGCTCGTGCACCGTATCGGCGCCCTTGCTCACCTGCACCGTGTCCGGGCTGAGCAACCTTGTCACTTACACCTTCGGCGTGGTCACCACCTACGCCGGCGGCACCTCGCCCTCCTCCCCGACCGTGAACGCCAAGCCATGACCGCCTCACCGCGCCGGACGGCGCGCCCTGTGTCCGGTTTCACCTTGGTCGAGCTCATGGTGGCCATGACCGTCATGGTCATCATTATGAGCATCGTCGTCGACGCGGTTAGCGACTGGGTGGTCAACTCTGAGCGGAGGGTCACCAATGGGGGCCAGGCGTCGGCTGCGGTCGAGGCGGCCTTCATGACCCTCGATGGGGAGGTTCGCTACGCCGCCGACATCAGCACCCCGGCGGAGTCGATGGCCTCCCCTTACGCCGGCTCCTACTGGGTGGAGTTCCAGTCGGACTGGACCATCCCGTCCCAAGGCGCCGCCCGGTGCACCCAACTCGAGTACAACACCACGGCGGGCACATTGCAGCAGCGGACCTGGCTCTCTGGTGCTACTCCTCCGACCGGATGGCTGGTGCTCGCCTCAGGTCTGTCGACCACGTTGACCACGCCGGCCCATAATCCTTTCAGTTTGTCCCAAACGGCGGCGAGCCTCCTGAACCCCAGCACACCTCCGACCACCGCGTCGGCCACTCCCCCGCCTGTCACGGTAGCGGCAACCCCTCCGTGGCAACTGAGCGTCACCCTTTCCTCCACCCAGGGTAAAGGGGTGCAGGCGGATACCGCCGCGTCGTCCTTCGCCATCACCGCCCTCGACATCACCAGCACCTCGGTCTCGGTCCCAGCCCAGGTCTGCGGAGGAAACCCATTATGACTGGCGCCCCGCCGCGATGGAGAGCCGACCGGTCCGGTTCGGACGAGCAGGGCTCGATCATCCTCGTCATGCTGATGATCGTGTTCATGACGATCGTCCTGATCACCGCGATGACAGGGGCGATCGGGGGGCTCAACCTGAGCAGTTCGTCCGCGTCGCGCAACAACACTCTTCAGGCCGCCACGGCCGGAGTCCAGGCGGCCGTGACCGACATAAGGTCGGCCAGCACCGCCGGATTAGTGGCTCCGACGGAGCTGCCCTGCACCACCTTCAGCGGCGTCACCAACAACACCGGAACCCCTACTTACAGCGTCAGCATGCAGTACTACGCCGAGAACGTGTCCGGCGGTTACGTGCCGATCACCTGCAGCCCGGGTTCAGGCCCGCAGGTCACGGTCGCCGGCGACTACCTGTCGCGGGTGGTCATCACGGCGTGCGCCCCGGCTGGCGACTGCCCGTCATCGGGAACCCCGGCGGGCACGCCCATCTGGCGTCGAGTGGTGGGCACCTACACCTTCGAGACCACGAACGTCAACATCGCGGGTGGCGTGATATACAGCTATCAGGATCAGGAGTGTCTAGTGGCGGTCCCGCAGACCCCGATCACGGCAGGGGTGAGCCTCGACGTAACCAACTCCTGTGCAAACGGGAACTCCATGGCCAGCAGGGAGCAGTTCCAGTACACCTCGACCTGGAACCTGGAGATCGAGCTCAGCAACACCTTGTATTGCATCCAGGACCCAGAAGATAACTCGTTGCCGGAGAGCGTGTCCGTGGCCCTGGTGGCATGCAGCGGGATCCCGACCAATCCGGCGGTCGACCAATGGGGCATCAATGACACTGCCGGCATCGAGGGAGTGTCCCCAACCAGCACTCCATCGGGGGGGCCCAACGGCTGGTGTCTAAACAACCCGATGGGTGGCGGCACCGCCGCCGCGGGGACCGTGGAGGCGGCGACGATGACCTACACACCAAACTGTGGTGGCGCTTTCTCCCCCGACTGGAGTTGGCAGCTGTCCCCGTCGGTTGGTTCCGGAGGAGCCTCGCCGACCGGGCCGAGCCTCCTCGGCTTGACCGCCCAGATGGTCAACTACCAGCAGTTCGGCCTGTGCATGGATGTCACCAACGAGCAGGTCGATTCCACTTACCTCATCGACTACGACTGCAAGCAGTTCCCCGACACGGCCGACTACCCGGCCTGGAATCAGCGCTGGTGTTTCCTAAAGGTCAACACCGTCGCCGGCAACCAGCAGGGGCTTCTCTACACGGACGAAGGCGAGACGACCTGCACTCCGGGCAGTGATGGCGCGTTTTGCGCGACGTCGCCTCAGACCCTGGCATCCGCGTCCGGGGGTAGCACCGCCTACGTGACGGTCACGTCGTGCTCACTCACTGCCACTCCGCCGGTGAACGAGCTGTGGACCGCGTGGAGCTCGAATGGCGGCCTCGACAATGACTACACCTGGACCGACAACTGGGGCTCCTGCATGGAGGCCAACCCGAACAACACCCAGAACCCGGGCGGAGATACATACTGGTCGACGATCCAGGTCGACACGTGCAACGGGTCCTACGCCCAGAAGTGGGATGCTCCTGCCACGCTCGGCACGTCGCAGTTATCCAACACCCACGAGGGAACGGGCGACAACTGGGTCACTGGACCGTAGCCAAGGTTCACTGCTCAGCCAGGCGTCTGATCTCGGATCACGGGCAGCGGCTGGCGCAACACCGACATACTCGGGTAGCCGAGAGGGCTTCCAGCCGTAAGATGCCGATGTCGCCACCGCACCGCTCGCAGGACTGGTAGGTGCCGGCCCTGACCCGTTCGACGGCGGCCTCGAGATCGGCGACCCGACGCTGGCTCTGGGCCAGCAGGGCGGCCACCCGGGCCCGCTCGAACCCGATCGTCGAGCCCTCGGCGTCGTGCTCGTCGTCGGGTACCAGGACAGTCGACTCGGCGATCGCCGCCAACTCCCGACGCAAGTCGGCGACGCTGACACGCGCGTGGACCAGGTCGGCGTTGACTCGCGCTACCGCCGCATACGTCATCCTCCCAAGGTACAAGGAGGCTCTCCCGACTGCGGCCATCGCACGATCAGTCCACGGTGCTACCTTCTCGCAGGTCGTCGACAAGACCCGGGCGCTTAGCTCAGCTGGTTAGAGCGCAGCCTTCACACGGCTGAGGTCGGAGGTTCGAGTCCTCTAGCGCCCACCACATCGTCGTATTCGAACTTCGGCACAGAGAAGAGGAGATCGAAGGGCTCCTTGTAGGCCGCTTCGACCACGTGGCCGTCGCGCACGTGGACCTGGTCGAGCACGGCGGTGTTGAACAGCCTCCTGGTCCTGTCGCTTCCGCGTCGGTAGGGGGTGGCGCAGCGGGTGGAGAAGCGGATGGCGAGGTCCATGACTTCTTGCCAGTCGTCGAGGTTGGCGTCCAGGGTGCCTTGGCGGGACTCGACGGCCCGTAGCTCGGCACCGATGCGCTCCTGTTCCCGGCGGAGCATGGTGACGTCGATGGCGTTGGCGTAGTAGGCCTCCATGAGCTTGTAGCGCTCGGCCTCGGCGTGCTCGCGGCGGCGGGCGAGCAGGTCGCGTTCGGCGGTGGTGTCCTCGTGGTGGGTGGCCACCTCGGCGGCGATGGCCTGGCGCAGGCCGTCGGCCCAGTCGTTGGGCACCTCGATGCGGCTGTAGAGGTCCTCGACTTCGGCTTCGAGCTGCTCGGCGACGACGTAGCGCTCCTGGCAGCCGGTGCCGTTGCGGCGGTCCTTCTGGCCCAAGCAGTAGAAATAGGTGTAGGTGCCTTTCGAGTATTGGATCGACATGCGTCTGCCGCATACCCCGCAGACGAGCAGGCTCTTCAGGTAGTGGTGGTGGCGGCGCTCTCGGGTGCCGCGCATGGCCCGGGCGGCGAGCAGCTCTTGGACCTTGTCGAAGGTGGACCGATCGACCAGCGGCTCGTGGCTGGCGGGATACTCGACGCCGTCCCATCCGACGACGCCGACGTAGGCCCGGTGGGCGAGGAGGTGGGCGAGACCCGAGACGGTCACGGGCTTGGACGTGTAGTGGCCGTCGCGTCCTCGGTTGCGAAGCCCGCGGTCGGCCATCTCATGCGCCAGCCGTTCGACGGTCCACTCGCCGGTGGCGTACAGCTCGAAGGCAGCTCGCACCAGCGGGGCGCGTTCGGGGTCGGGGACGATATGAGCTACCTGGCGGCCGCCGATCGGTTCGCGGATGTTGAGGTAGCCAAGGGGCGCCTTGTGGGGGTAGCCGCCGAGCTTGGCCTTTTGGCCCATGCCCTTTCGAACTTCGCTGGCCAGGTTGGCCGAGTAGAACTCGGCCATCAGGGCGTGGATGCCTTCGACCAGTCGACCCGAGGCGGTCTCGTCGAGGTTCTCGGTCACCGAGACGAGCGTCACGCCCCGACGGCGTAACAGCGCCCTGATGGCGATGTGGTCCTCCATGTTGCGGGCCAGGCGGTCGACCTTGTGGACGACGACGGCCTTGACGTCGCTTTCCTCGCCGATCCGGGCCAGCATGGCCCGCAGCTGGGGCCGGTCGGCCGTGCGCGCCGACTCGCCCCGGTCTACGTACTCGTCGACGAGCTCCCAGCCCTCGTCGCGGATGCGCCGCACGCACGCTTCGCGTTGGGCGGCGATGGAGAATCCTTCCTCGGTGAGGTCCTTCTCGGCCTGTTCCTTGGTCGAGACCCGCAGGTAGATCAAGCAGCGCATCGGCCACCTCCTTTGCCAACCGACCCATGAGACCTCGATTCGGCACCGACCTCAAGTCCCTCGGCCCGGACCTCGATGGCGAGGGCCACCAGGGCTCGGGCCAGTGGCCGCAGCGATACGGGGGACGGCCGGGCGTGCCGGTCGTGGGCGGGCAGTCCCCCGTCCTTGCCGTCCCCCGAGGGGCCGGACCCCCGGTCAGGGTGCGCCCCTCGCGGATGGTGGAGGTGATCTGTAGGTCGCGGTGGTACCGCCATTTCGACGGAACCCCTGGGGGACTTTGTTCGCGGATGGCGGGGGACTGGCGACGTGGCCTGTTCCGTCGCGCGCGGTTGCGGCGGGTGGTCCCCCGCGGCTCCTCGCGGATGGCGGGGGACGGGCGCTGGGGAGCCATTCTCAGGTGGTCCCCCGCGGCTGTCATGGTTGACCGTTCTGGCCTGGGTCATCGGCAGCCGCCCGTCTGGGCGAGACGAGCCTGGATGCAGGCGATCGACTCGGCGAGCGACGGCAGGACATCCGGTTGCTGCACGGCCGGCACCAGCGAGCCTCCGCAGGCCGGGCAGCTGTCGTGCTGGTAGCCGTAGGGGTCGTCGCGTTCGTGCCGCAGTCGGTGCAGACGACCAGGTGCCGGGCGTCGTAGTCGCCGGCCAGCGCCGCCTCAGAGGCGACGAGGCGCCGGTGTAGGGGAAGCTGGCGCAGGTGATCGGCCAAGGCGGCCTGACGCCGTGTCTCGTAGTCGGCCGTCGCCTCGGCTTCTACGACGCCGCGGTCCGTCACCCCTTCCTTGGTGAGGGTCCACTCCCGCACCGGTTCACCAGCCGCGACACATGCCGCGGGCCGACACAGGCGCGGGTCGTCGACCGCGATGGCCTCGACGTTGGCGAGCAAGGTGCGGGCCTGACTGGTCCACAGTTCCCGGTAGAGGGTCTGCCAGCCATGAACCACCGGCGCGGGTGTTGGTGGCCACCCCGAGCGGCCGTCAGCGTCCACCCACCAGCGGTAGGTGGCGGTGACGAGTTCCAGGTGGTCCTCGGCCCACACTCGGCGGGAGTAGGCGTTCACCCAGTCCTCGAACACGTAGCGAACCGCCGCCCCTGCCTGCTGGTCGCCCAGAGCGGAGGCGAGCGCCTCGGGGTCCTCGGCCAGGACGTTCACGCGCTCGGCCTGCTGGTAGCGCTCGCGCAGGGCGCGCCGAGCCCGGACGTTGGCGACGAGGCGCCGGTACATTCGCACCTCGCCCGCCAACAGCGCCGACAGCGTGACCGGTGCGTCAGCTGGCGACGTGCGCCACACGGGCGCCGACAGCGCCGCCTCGGGCGAACCGACCGCCGCGGCCGCCGCCACCAGCTCCTCCCAGTCGAACTCGTGATCGTCACCGTCGTAGCGGTTCTGGCGCGAACGGCCCTTTTCCACGTGGGCCAGGAAGCGGGTGACCCGCGCTTCCGAAGTGGTGAGCAGCAGCAGGGCCGGACAGCCGGGATGACGGTCCCACCAGGTCCGGTCGGACGCGTAGTCGCGGTAGCGGGCCACCTTGGCGCGCAGCCTCGGTTGGTCCATGGTGGCGAAGTCGACCTCCACGAACGCGCCGGCCCGGCCGACCTCGTCGTCCACCTCAAGTGACACCTCCACGTACGCGTCGGGGCGTAGGTGCTTGGCTCGACCGAGGGTCGGCGACCACTCCTCCCACGCCAGCTCGTCGCGCAGCCACGACTCGCAGTGCATCCCGATGCTCGGCCCGACGTCGACGAGCGCCACGTAGAGCCCGGCGATGGCCGCCGTGTGGCGGAGGAACAACGAGTTGGGGGTCGCCTTGCCCGGCGCCGGCGAGGTCCCCTCGACCAGCCGGGCGCCGCTGCGGGTGAGCCACCAGAAGAATGGCGCCGAGCCCGACTCCGCGTACGAGCGGGTGCGATCCACCAACCCAGCGGACCGAAGCCGGGACAGCCGGTAGTCGACGGTCCGCTCCGGACGCCCGGTAAGCGCGATCAGATGAGGCGTGGTCAGCACCCGGTGCGTGTTCAGCAGGACGAGCAGCTGGTGGTCGATGGGCGACAGACGAGCGGCTACGCGACGACGTCCGCCTCCTCCGCCGCCCGAGGCGGGATGAGGAAAAGCAACAGCAAGATCATCCCTACAGTCGCCGACACCTACAGGCGCCGGATCTGCGGCCCGACCGGCGCCTTCGCGACGGGGGACCTCGCGGTTCGGGTCACGACCGATCCGCGAGGAGCGGGGGATGCTGAGTTCGTGTCCAGGCGCGACGGGACTTCCGGGGACCGACCGGAACGGGGTTCGGGGGTTGGATAACTGGACATGGGGATGTGCCCACGACCGGGAGGCGCGCCACTCTGGACCGCGGATGAGACCTCGATCCCGCCCAGAAGTCAAGGGGTTCTCGAAGAAAATCTCGGAATTCTCTCGCCGGGCGCCCCGTCGGGGACGCTGAGCAGGGAGATTGGCCGTCCGTTGGGCTACGGTAACGCCGGATGCCGTCGGGGATCTGAGGAGCAGCAGGGAGGCGCATACGGTGTTCGCGGGCAGGCGACCTGGTGGATGGGCAGCAGTCTTCCTGACCGCGGTAGCGGGGTCGACTTTCGTCGCCCCGGCACTGGCCGGAGCCAATTCGACCGCTTCTCCGGGACGACAGCAGTTGGTCGCCACTACCCAAGTGCCCTCTTCTGGTCTTAGCTCGACCATGGTCGAGCTGTTCGCCAAGGCCCATGGCTTGCCGGTCTCCTGGGTGGCCGGTGTCGGATCTGGCTCCTTCCACGAGGACACCGTCGACGGGGTGACGTGGGCCGAGGCACGGTTCGATCCGACCGGGACCGCCGATCAGGTCGACTTCCAGGATGGAGGCGGCATCGGGGTTTTCGTCGAGAGGGCGGGTGACTGGAGCTACGCCAAGGCGGCGGTATCGAACGGTTGTGCGGTGGGGCTGCCCGAGACGGTGAACCAGGCCTGGGGGCTCGACAACCCGTCTTCGTGCGGCATAGAGGAGCCACAGGCCCGCGCCTCCTCCGAAGCCGTCTCGGGCGTGGGAGCAATCGCCGCGTCCCAGGTCGGGGTCCTGGACAACCCGGCGGCCACCTCGTCGACCTACTCGGCGAGCAACGACTGCAACCCCTACACCGCGATCGAGAGCCCGAGCGAACCTGCCTGCGATGCGGATAGCACGATCACCGACGCGGACGGCTCCACCACGACCGTTCAGAACCACACCGAGTTCTGGTGCTCCGACTTCGCCAAGTGGGTCTGGTCCCAGGCGGGACAGCCCGACACCGATGTGCTGAACGGGGACGCCAGCAGCTTCTACACCTGGGGCCAGGACAACGGCGACACCCTCACTGTCGACGGCACGAACGTCCAGGTGGGTGACGCCGTCGTTCTCTATTCCCCGAGTGTCACGCCCGGACCCGGTGTCTATGCAGCCCACGTCGGCATCATCGTCGGCGTCTCGGGCTCGTCGGTCACCACCGTCAACGGGGACTTCTTCATCAACTCCGGCC
>Ga0302326_10004815_pt1 | contig 31072 bp, 21 predicted proteins | sample Palsa_T0_3_FD_202264 | JGI IMG/M metagenome (GOLD analysis project Ga0302326, IMG submission 202264) | Peat permafrost microbial communities from Stordalen Mire near Abisko, Sweden - Palsa_T0_3 | ecosystem: Environmental > Terrestrial > Soil > Palsa > Peat permafrost | place: Sweden: Abisko... | reverse complement strand
TGTCCATGAGCTGAAAGCCGTCCACGCCATTCGGGAAGCCCGGGAAATTTTCGACCTCGCTGGTGGTGGTGAGCTGCCCGCCGGGTTGGGAACCCTCGAGCACGAGGGGGTTGAGGTTGGAGCGCGCGGCGTAGATCGCCGCGGTCAAGCCCGCGCAGCCCGTGCCGACGATGACGACGTTTTCAACGTGATGATGCGACATACGAAAGAGGAAAGCGGGAAAGCGGGCTTGGGCAAGCAAACGGAAAGTAGGAAGTCGGAAGTAGGAAGGAGAAAGTGATCAGCGGATAACTTCCTCCGGAAGTTCTTCCCCGAGCACTTACAACTTACTACTTTCGACTTTCGACTTTTACCATGCGTAGCTTCGCTTGAGCTTGAGCTCTTGGTAAAGGTCGTCGGAGAGCTCCTGCAGGAAGCGGCTGGGCTCCAGCAGCATCGTGGGACCGCCCTTGGTGTTGACTTGGGGAAAACAAAGATACAGCTGGTCGCGCGCCCGGGTCACGGCCACGTAAAAAAGCCGCCGCTCCTCCTCGATCTCCCCGTTTTCGATCGCGCGGCGCAGGGGAAAAAGGCCTTCGCCGAGGCCGATGATGAAGACCACGGCATATTCCAGGCCCTTGGCCTGGTGCACGGTGGTGAGCCGGAGGGCATCGGCGTCGGGATCGGCGGAGCGGTCGCTGGTTTCGCCGTTCAGGAGCATGATCTGGGCGAGCATCTCCTGCATGTCCTCGAAGCGGCCGGCGAAGCCGACCAGGGATTTCAAGTCGTCGAGGCGCGAGACGTAATTGGCATAGGCGCCCTTGAGATAGTCGCCGTACCACCCCTCGATGGCGAGGTCGACCGCCTCCGACGGCTTCATCGTCCGCATGGCCTCGCCGACCTCCTGGATCGACATGACGAACTTCGGCCATTCGTCGCGGGCGTCCTTCGCCACGCTCGTCAGGAGCTCTTCGGCCCCGAGGACATCGAGGAAGTCCTGCTGGGCGGCCCGCGCCCGGGCGAGGGCGGCGGCATGGATTTTCTGCGCGCCCTTGTCGCCGATTTTCGGCAGGAGCACCGCGATGCGCTGCCAGGCCATCACGTCGCTGGGGTTGTAGGCGAAGCGCAGCAGCGCGATGAGGTCGCGGATATGGGCCTGCTCGAAAAATCGCACGCCACTCGTGATCTGATAGGGGATCTGCAGGCGCGACAGCTCAAGCTGGAGGTCGAGGGCCTGGAAATGCGCCCGGTAGAGCACGGCGATGTCCCGCAACGGTACCCCCTCATCGGCCAGGCCCCGGAGGCGCTGGACGATGAACTGCGCCTGTTCGCGGCCGTCCATCGTCTGCACGAAGAAAGGCTTTTCCCCGTTGTCGCGGGAGGCCTTGAGCGCCTTGTCGAATGACCGGCCCTTGGGCTGCGCCTGCAGGACGCCATTGGCCAGCTCGAGGATCTGCGGCGTGGAGCGATAATTGGTCTCGATGCGGTGGATCTGGGTGCCGGGGTGGCGATCGGGGAAGGTGAGGATGTTTTCCACGTCCGCCCCCCGCCAGGAATAGATGCACTGGGCATCGTCGCCCACCGCCATCACGCGGTGATGGCTGCCGATGAGGTCGACGATTTCCGCCTGCAGCCGGTTGGTGTCCTGGTACTCGTCCACCAGCACGTGCCGAAAGCGGTGCTGGAAATAGGCCGCGATGTCGGGCGACTTCTGCAGCAGGTCGAGCCAGAATTCGAGCAGGTCGTCGTAATCGACGACATGGGTCTTCTGCTTCTTCTCCGCGTATTTTTTTGCGAAGTGCGAAACGCGCTCGATCAACTCTTCATGCTGCGGAAATTGCCGCGAAATGGTCTCGGCCAGTGATGCGCGCGTGTTGCGCGCGAGCGAGATCATCTCGTGCAGGGGCCGGGGCCGGGGATGGGTCTTGTCCTTGAAAAACCCCTTTTCGGTCTCCTCGACGGCATCGCGGAGGAGACCCTCCGACTCGTCGGCATCGAGGATGGTGAATCCGCGCGCCAGCCCGATGGCTTCGCCGTGCAGGCGGAGCGCGCGATGGCCCATGCTGTGAAAGGTGCCCCCCCAAAAGCGCCGGGGTTCGACGCCGGTCAGGTCCTGCACCCGGTGGAGCATTTCCTTGGCCGCCTTGTTGGTGAAGGTCAGAAGCAATATTTCGCCGGGACGCACCCCTTGGGACAGCAGCCAGGCCACGCGGTAGGTGAGGGTGCGGGTCTTGCCCGAACCGGCTCCGGCCAGGACGAGCAGCGGGCCGGGCGGCGCCGTCACGGCCGCGTATTGCTCGTCGTTGAGCTGGGCGCGGAAATCGATCGGGGGGACGGCGTCGGGGGCGTGCTGGTTTTCCAGGGCGAAATTCATGCCTTCCCTATAATAGCACGGTGCCGGGGCGCGAAAAACGTGCCCGGACCCGTGCCGGCGAAGAGGCGAGGCAGGATGTCGGGCTCCGCGCCGCTGGCGATGAACACCCCGCAGCCGGCTGGGATGGCGAGCTTGGCCGCGGCGATCTTGCTGATCATGCCCCCGACGGCTGTCTCGCTCGTCGTGCCGCTGGCCATCGCCTCGATATTCGGGGTGATTTTATCGACGACGGGGACGATTTCCCCGCTGCCCTTCATGTCGATCAAGCCGGGCGCGGTGGACAGGATGACCAGGACGTCAGCCTGGACGAGGACGGCGACCATGGCCGAAAGCTTGTCATTGTCGCCGAACTTCAACATCGCGCGAATTTCGGCGGCGCTCACGGTGTCGTTTTCGTTGATGACCGGAATCGCCCCGTAGGCGAGGATCTGCCGGAGGGTTTCCTTGACGCCGAGATAGCGGCCGCGGACCCGCAGGTCGTCATGGGTGAGCAGGACTTGCGCGACCGTCAGGCCATGCGGCGCAAAGGCCGACTGCCAGGTCTGCATGAGGAGGCTCTGGCCAATGGCGGCGCAGGCCTGCTGCTGGGAGACGTTCTTGGGGCGCTTCGCCAGGCCCATGGCGCCCATGCCAAGGCCTACGGCTCCCGACGAGACGATGATCACCTCGGCGCCCGCCGCGCGGAGGCCGGCCAGCTGGGCGCAGATTCCGGCAAAGCGGACCCGATTCGGTTTGGCGCCGGACGCGATCAGGACGCCCGTGCCCAGCTTTACCACAATCCGCCTTGGACGCCGGCCGGGAAATCGGGAGATCGGCGGTTTGCTCATATCGCGAGCAAATCCTTCTCCTTGCTGGCGAGGTGGTCGTTGATCTCCTTGATGGACTTGTCGGTGAGGGCCTGAATTTCCTTTTCGAGGCGGTTGGCCTGATCCTCGGGGATTTCGGCCCGCTTTACCGCCGCAAATGCGTCGCGGCGGACCGTGCGGACATGCACGCGCCCTTCCTCCGCGAGGCGATGGGCGGTCTTGGCGAATTCCTGGCGGCGCTCACGGCTCATATCCGGGAGCGGGATGCGGATAATCTTGCCATCCATGATCGGATTGAAGCCGAGATTGGCCGCCTGAATGGCTTTTTCGACCGCTTTGGCGAGGCTGGCGTCCCACGGCTGGATTTGAATCAGCCGCGCATCCGGGGTCGTGATGGCGGCACAGTCGCGCAGGCGCATTTGCGCGCCATAGGCCTCGACCATCACCCCTTCGACCATCGCCGGCGTGGCCTTGCCGGTGTGGATCGAGCTGAATTCGTGCAGGGTATGATCGACCGCTTTCTTCATTTTGACGTTGGCTTCGTTGAGAATGGGGGAGCTCATGGCGATGGGGGGGTTGACGGTCAGTTCCGGACGAGGGTTCCGATTTTCTTGCCCAGGACGGCGCGGCGGATGGCGTGCTCCTCGTCCAGGTCGAACACGATCAGCGGGACGTTGTTGTCGAGGCAGAGCGAGAAGGCGGTCGAATCCATGACGTTGAGCCGCTGCTTGAGCGCGTCGACGAAGGTGATCTCCTCGTATTTCACGGCGTCGGGATACTTTTTCGGGTCCTTGTCGTAGATGCCGTCGACCTTCGTGGCCTTCATGATGATATTGGCATGCATCTCGGAGGCCCGCAGCGCGGCCGTCGTGTCGGTCGAGAAATAGGGATTGCCGGTGCCGGCGACGAAAATGACGACGCGGCCCTTTTCGAGGTGGCGCACCGCCCGGCGCAGGATGAACGGCTCCGCTATCTGGTTCATCGGGATCGCGCTTTGCACGCGGGTGGTCACGCCCATTTTTTCGAGGCAATCCATGAGGGCGAGGCCGTTGATGACCGTGGCCAGCATCCCCATGTAATCGCCCGTGGTCCGGTCCACGCCGCGCTTCTCGCCGTTGAGGCCGCGGAAAATATTGCCGCCGCCGATGACGACGCAGATTTGGACGCCGAGGTCGTGAATCTCCTTAATCTGGCCGCAGACGCGTTCCAGCGTGTTGACATCGATCGGATCGCCCGATTTGCCCCCGCGCAGGACCTCGCCGGAAAGCTTCAGGATGATCCGCTTATACTTCACCTGAGGGTCGATTGGCAGGGGTACATGCATGGCGGATAGGAAACGCTGCCGCAAAATCGAGGTCAATTCCTTCCTTTTCGGACCTTGACCGTGCGCGGGGCTGGCGCACGCTGCCACTTCCCCTTTTTGCCTGGTGGTGTAAGGGTAGCACAGGTGACTTTGACTCACCTAGTCCTGGTTCGAATCCAGGCCGGGCAGCCAATTTCACCATGCCCACAGAGCTTCCCGCCTCCCCGGCCGAACCCCTGCGCCTGCCCGATTTGCGCGGGAAGGTCGCCGTTGTCACCGGGGCTTCCGCCGGGATCGGCCGGGCGACGGTCGAGGCGCTGCTGGCCAACGGTGCGACCTGCTTCGGCCTGTCGCGCCGGCCACCGCCGATCGACCATCCGGGATTTCATTCCGTGCCCTGCGATCTCGGGGACGCCCCGGCGATCGCGCACGCCTTCACCGTCATCCGCGCCGCGACGGGACATCTCGATTTCGTCGTCAATGTCGCGGGCATCGATCCGAAGATTCCGCTGGCCGAAGGCGACGCGGTCCGCTGGGCCGAGATCGTCGACCTCAACCTGCGCGCTTACTACCTCGTGATCCGGGAAAGCGCGGACCTCCTTCGCCGCGGCGCCGGCCGCGCGATCGTCAACGTCTCGTCCATCAATTACCGCCTCGGCATTCCCGGCCGTTCGATTTACTCCGCGACCAAGGCGGGCATCCTCGGTTTGACCACCGGTCTCGCGCGGGAACTCGGCCAGGACGGCATCCGCATCAATACCGTGACGCCGGGGTGGATCTTCACCGAGCGGCAGGTCGGCGAGTATTTTACGGGTTCCGCCGCGGCGAAACATCTCAGCCATTTGGCGAAGGTCCAGGCCCTGCCGCTCCAGATCCAGGCGGAGGACGTCGCCAATCACATCCTTTTTTATCTCAGTTCCGTCAGCCGCGCGTCGACCGGCCACAACTGCGTGGTCGATGGAGGCTGGATCCTCGAATAAACCATGGCCGCGATTTCCGAACCGGTGCGTCTGTTGATTCCCTCCCATTGCCAGCTGGGCGAAGGTCCGTTTTGGGACGAAGCCCGCCGGACGCTGTTCTGGACCGACATCGATGCGGGCGAACTGCACGCGTGGCACCAGCCCACGGGCGAGACCCGCCGCGTCTATCAGGGCGACCCGGTGGGCGGCTTCACGCTTGAGGACGACGGCGCGCTGGCGCTCTTCCGGGTCGGGGACATCGCGCGGTTCGACCCGGAGACCGGCAGCCTCAAGTCCCGCCCGTTCGCTGACGCCGGCATGAAGCGTTTCAATGATGTGACCGCCGATTTCCATGGGCGCGTCTTTGCCGGCACCATCGGCCGGGATAACGAGAGCGGCGGCCTGCACCGCCTCGATCCCGACGGATCGAGCCGGCTGCTTTTTCGCGGCACCGGGGTGGCCAATGGCATGGGATTCTCGCCCGATGGACGCACGTTTTATTGGACCTGCTCGACCACGGGGAAGATTTTCGCCTTCGACTACGAGCATGCCACCGGCGAGATCACCCGCCGGCGGGTCTTCTGGGAAAAGGAGGAGGGCGAGGGCACGCCCGATGGGCTGTGCGTCGACCGGGAGGGTTTTCTCTGGTCCGCGCGCTGGGGCGGGTCGTGCGTCGCCCGGCACGATCCGGCGAGCAGCCACATCGTCGAAACCGTGCCGGTGCCGGCATTGTGCGTGACGTCATGCTGTTTCGGGGGCTCGGACGGCCGCACGCTTTTCATCACCACGGCGCGCCAGGGCGAGGACCCCGCGACCAGCCTGGCGGGCGGCGTGTTCTCGGTGGCCACCGCGACATCCGGCGCGGCGTTGCGCTGCTCCCGTCTTTTTTGAACCGGGCGGCTATAGGGCGGGCGGCCCCGGATCGGCCGAGACGCGCTTGTAAATGTAAATTGCCTGGATTCTCCGGTCAAAATTGGTGAAGTCCTTGAATTTGTGATCGATCAGCTCGGGAAGGTGCTCGGGGATCCAATATTCGCCGATCGTCGCCACCCGCTTGTAATAATAGCCCAGCTTTCGCCCGCTGCGAATGACATCGAGGACTCCCCCGATGTAGGGTCCGAAGGCGATGAGGTAATCGGGAGGTTCAATGCCAAAGAAATGAATGGTTCCCAGCCCCACGAATTGGCGTTCCGGCGGGTAGGTGAGCTGCCAGGCATAGATTGCCTGGGGTGCTCGATACATGAGCGGGTAAGCGGCATATCCGGGCAGCACCCAGATCGAGTCGCCTGGCAACACATGTTGGTAAATCCACGGGACAGTTGCGTCGTACGGCCCGGGCACGGGATGTTTCAGCTCGGAGAGGTAGCAAAGGATGGTCGACCTGAACCCTTCCGGCAAAAAGGGGCCGAAATTGAACAGGTTCGTGCCAAAGGCCGCCAGCCCCAGGGGAAGAGCGAGCCAGGTCCTTGAGCCGATGAGTTTCCGCAGGGTCAGCACGCCGAGGGCGATGCACAGGGGTATCAGCGGCAGAAGATAGCGGACATCCGCGACGGTCGGCGAAATGCGGATGACCTTGGGCGAGACCATCGCCATGACGGCGCAATAAATCATGATGGCCACCGACCCCCGCAGGAAGGGGGAATTCCTCGAATGCGGACTCCACAGGAAGGGCGCGATCAGCAGCAGGAGCCCGGCGCCAAACTCGCTCCGGTTGAGGTCGCGCAGGTTCCACCAGAACAATTCCGCGCGCTGGGCCAGCGTATTCGAGAAAAGATCGTCGCCGCGGCCGGTGAGGAAGGGATTCCAGATGGCCAATAAACCCGCGCCGAGCGCGATTTGCGGCAGCAGCAGCACGGCCCAGTCGCCGGCGTTCAGTCGCCTTTCCTCTCTTCGCCAGGCGAAATAGTCGACCGTAAGGACGAGCGAAACGGCGGCGAAGGTCATCGTGTGCGATGCGAGCAGGCAAAACATCAGCAGCGAGATCGCGAGCAGCCGGCGGCGCGAGCCGTTCCAGCGAAGATAAAGATAGGCCAGCACCAGGGAAATCAGCAGATTGATCCCGTAATACCGGGCTTGCCGGAAAAAGAGGAAAAGCTGCACATTTCCGAGGAGGGCCATGCAAAACAAAATCCGGGTGGCCGGGTCCGCCTTCTCCCGCCAGAGCCACCGCAGCATCAGGCCGAAGAAAAGCAGGCCGCAGAGCGCGGGGAGCAGGCGGGGCCGGAAGGTGCTGATGGTATTGGCGCCGACAAAGGGCGCCATGAGATAGGACGTCAGCGGGGGCGTGGCCCGGTCGTGAAGGTTTTCCAGCTCGGCGCCATGGTCGTACGCGATGATGTTGCGGCCCACCACGGCCGAGGTGTCGCCGGTTTGCCACACTTGCTCCGCAAAAAGGGCCTGCGCGGCCTCGTCGTCCCACAGTGAGTAGGTTCCGAGGTGACAAAACAAAAGGTAGGCCGCCGCGGCGAGAACGCAGGCGATCGCGGCGGTGCGCACATGCCGGCGCTCGCGTGTCTGGCGGTCGTCTTTCATCTACGACGTTGCGACTTTGCCATAAAGGGGCACGCTTGGTGCCGGATGGGCATTGAAAAAAGCGAAAGTGGCAACAAAAAATCCGTGTCCGAACTGGAACGGGCATTCCTCGTCGGCGTGCAGGCCCCTGACATGGCCGAAGGCGAGGGCGCCGAGCTGCTCGCCGAGCTGACCGAGCTGGTCGAGAATCTCCGGCTCACGGTGACGCAGGCGCCGCTGGTCAAGCTTCGCATCCGGTCGCCCGCGCTGCTGCTGGGGAGCGGCAAGGCGGAAGAGCTGATCGCGCTCGCGAAAGCCGATGACGCCCATGTCATGATCTTCGACGCGGCCCTGTCGCCGGCGCAACAGCGCAACTGGGAGAAGCTCTCCGGCCTGGCGGTCATCGACCGCCAGGAAGTCATCCTCGAGGTCTTCGCCGACCGCGCGCAGACTCGCGAGGCCCGCCTCCAGGTGGCGCTTGCCCGCCTGGAATATTCCCTGCCGCGCCTTACCCGCGCTTGGACCCACCTCTCGCGCCAGCGCGGAAAGGGCTCCCTGGGCGGCGAGGGCGAGACCCAGCTCGAACAGGACCGCCGCGGCGTGCGGGCGCGGATCGCGCACCTGAAACTGGAGCTGGCCGAAGTCGTCCGGCAGCGCGATGTGCAGCGGCGCCGGCGGCTGCGCGTGCCGCTGGCGACGGCGGCGATCGTCGGTTACACCAATGCCGGCAAGTCTTCGCTGCTCAACGCCCTGACCGGCTCCCACCTTTTGGTCGAGGACAAGCTCTTCGCCACCCTCGATCCCACGACCCGGCAGATGGAACTCCCGGGCAACCAGAAGCTGCTGGTGACCGACACGGTGGGTTTCATCCGGCGGCTGCCGCACGGTTTGGTGGAAGCGTTCAAGGCGACGCTGGAGGAGGTCGTGGTGGCGGACTTTCTTATCCATGTGCTCGATGTCACGAACGCCGATTTTGAAAAACACCAGGCCACGACGCTCGGCGTGCTCGGCGAACTCGGGGCGGTCGACAAGCCGATGCTCACTGTTTTCAACAAGGTCGATGCGGCATCCCCGGCCCGGCTCCGCGCGGCGCGCCTGCTCTCGCCCGACGCGCTTTTTGTCAGCGCGCTGACGGGAGCCGGTCTGGACGCGCTCAAGGAGCGCTGCCGCGAGCTGGTGGCCCGCGGACGGAACACCACCGAGATGCTGGTGCCCCACGACCGCTACGACGTCATCGCGCGGCTGCACGAGTTCGGCCATATCCGAGCCCAGGAACACCGCGACGACGGCATGCGGATCCACGCCTACTTTCCCCCGTCGCAAGCGAGCTATTTTTCCCCGTTTGTGGTGAATGCCTGAAAGACGGACAGACCGGGCGAAAGATGCACCGGACTGGGCCCGCGCGCTAACGATCCCTTAGCCTCCAGATTGCGGCGGTCTTGATATTGGCGACGCTTTCCCAATGTCCGGGCAGGCTCGCAAAGGGCGGGATGGTGTCGAAGGGGACAACCAGGGCATAGGCGGGGCGGCCCAGCGCGATGAGCTGGCGGACGACGGCGATCGTCTCAGGCTCGGAAGGGGTCCCGGCCTCGGCACGGATCAAGGGATGGCTGGTGTAGTAGATGACCGCGCCGCTGGCCTGAAAGGCCAGGACGACCGCATCCTTCGGCGCGTGCTCCTCGATCCAGAGGGTTGAGTCGCGATAGAATTCGTTGCCGCGCCGGGAGTACAGGATGGGCAGGCGGGAAAACTGCCAGGCGATATTGCCGGCGAATAGTCCAAGAAGCACGACGACCAGGGCCGGACGCCAGAGGCCCGCCCTGAAGACATCCCGCGCGAGCAGGTCTTTGCCGGCGGCGACGGCCAGGACGACCAGGCAGGGAAAGGCCGGCAGGACGAAACGCAGGTACCACCAGGTCAGGTGGGTGAAATTATAGAAGGAATAAAATCCGAAATAGATGACGACGCAGGCCGCCAGCGCCACCCGGGCGGGCCGGATCAGGCCGCGCGCCCACGGGCCGGCCACCGCGAGCAGGATAAGCGGCGTGAAATAAGCGGGGATCCAGAGGATATAAGTGTTCACTGTCGGGAGGACCCATTGCCACCGAAAGAGATCGCCGACGTCGCCGTAGGCGGTGTGGAACGGGCTGCCGAACAGCCGGAAATTATACCAGATCGCGAAGATCGCCCCGGGAAGGCCGCCGAGAATCAGCAACCTGAACTGTCGGCCCGAAAAGCCGGCGTCGCAGGGACGCGCCGCCCCACCTTCTGGGATGCCGAGGACTAGCGCGATCGGGAGGAGACAGATCAGATTGATCGGGCGCACCAGGACGGCGATCGCACAGGCCACGCCCGACCAGAACGCGCCGGGCGGTTTCTCGCGGCTGCGGAGCGCGAAATAGAGGGCGGCCGTCACCCAGACCAGGGACGGCACGTCGCTCATCGGCTGCAGGCCCATGAAGACGTAGAGCGGACACAATGCCATAGCCCCCGCCGCGACCCAGGATCCGATCCGCCCCAATCCGCAGGCTTCGGCCAATCGCCGGGTGAAGAAGATGCCCAGCACGAGGTGGATCATCACCACCGCGGGTATCGCGAATTCAAGGGAAGTCAGGCGGCCGACCGCAGCCATCATCATGGGCAACCCGGCGGGATACCCGGGAGCGATTCGGCCGCGGTAGACATCGAATCCGAGCGGGGTGAGAAGCTGGAGACTGGTCGTCACTCCGGAGATGATTCGCGGTGGAAGCGTCAGGCATCCCTCAAGCAGGAGCTTGGCGCTATTCAGATAGCCTGAGGCGTCGGAGGCGGCCGCGTAGATATTGACGAAGTTGGCCAGAAACACCGCATAGGCGAATACCGCCAGCCACGGCGCATGCTTCGCGAAGGGGGGAACGACCTGCGGTCGCTCGGTTGCGTCCCGGGCGCGCCACCAAGCCGAAACCGCTCCCGCTCCAGAGTAGAAAAAGAGGACGATGCCAAATCCCAGCATCCATGGCCAGATGGGCGTGACCTTGCGTCCCAGCCATGCGAGGCGCCCCGTTTCCAGCGGCGCCGAAAAGGCCAGCCAGCCGCCGGGATCGGTTTCCCGCGCCACGACCCTGAACGGCCCCGCTGGCGCGGCGAAGTTGAGCTGCTTCCATCGGGCCGTCGCCTCGGCGCGCGGCTCGATCGGGGAGATGACGCGGCCGTCCACCGTCTGCAATTCCAGCGATGCGAGCGGCGGCCGGAGCGACCCGGCGATGTAAATTTGGAGCATGGTCGCAGGAGTGGCCAAAGGTTCGCTGACGAATTGCCCGCCGGCGCCCGGGCCGTTTGGGGTCCACGTGCCCCAGACCGGGAGCAGCGCGGGTTTGCCGTCCAGGTCGGGTGCAGCTCCCGGTTGAAAGGCCGCTGAGGAGCGGGAAGGAAGAAGGGCGAGGGGGGGACGAATCGACGGAGGTAAAATCGCCCGGATCCGCTCATCGGAAAGAAGCGCGGCCCTGGGTGGGTCGTCGATCGCCAGGCCGGCGATGACGTGGCGCACCGCGGCCGCTTGCGCCTCATTAGCCATTGCCCGCTGCACGGTATTGGGAAGAACCCGGCTTTGTTGAAACAGGCCGTCGAAAATCAGGATCAGCCAGACCGCGGTGACGAAGGCTTTGGCGATGAAACTGTTTGAGCGCGAGGTGGGGAACGCCATCAGCGCCGCAAGCTGTACCAGCAAGGTAACGGCCAAAAGCGTCGCTGGCGACTCGCCGGGAGGAAGGACTCCCGGGCAGGCGATGGCGACCATCAGGATCACAGCCCAAAGCGCCGCCAGGCGGGCAAAGGAAATCGCGGAGTGGTGGGGGCCGCGCCTGGACGTCCAGACAAGAAGCGCGAGCGAGGGAGCGCAGGTGATCAAGGCCGCCGCGGGCCAAGTCAGGGGCCAAGCTCCGAGGTGAAGGAGGGATGAGACGTCGATCGTTGGCCAGCCAGGGTGGGGGACGGCCCACATAAGCCGTCCCACACCCAGCACGACCAATATCACATTCCATAAAAGGTGGGGCGACGTGTCCCCACGACGCCTTGGGGACGCAGGCTGAGTTTTTTCTCTGTCGGAGCCAACCTGGCGTCGTAGGGACACGTCGCCCCACCTATTTTGCATCGCGATCCAGGCCAGCAACGCCAGGGGAGAGGCGATTCCGGCAGTTGAGGCCAGGACGTTGGCGAGCCCGGCGAAATTGCCCACCCGCCGCAAAGTTGACCGGGGCCGGCTCAGCGCTGTGCCAGCCAAATGAGCGGCGGAAAAAAGGAGCAGAAATCCGGCCCATGCCTGGGATGCGTCCAGGGTCGGATCCAAAACGTTTGGGAAAGCGAAAAACGAAAACCCGGCGGCCGCCAGGATCAAGGCCGCCAGGGGCGATGATGCTTTAAATATTGCCGAAAAGAACCCGGCGGCCGCCAGTCCGAAAATGCCGGCGGCGGCGAGCGCCAGGAGGCGGGGATCCCATTGGCCATTTCCGCGAAGCCAGAGGAGCTTCCACATCCGCGCCGCCGGGTCCGGGCGGGCGATGACGGCCTTCGCGACACCCGATCGATCGGAGGTTCGATGCAGCCATGGCCGGTAGAGCTCCGCCGCTTCCGAGCTCCATTCGCCTGGAGCCGGAACGTCCGAGCCATGGTCAGCCAAGACTGCCAGTTTGAGCCCGAGAAGGCTCAACACCAAGGCCACGGTCAAGATCGCTCTCCAGTGCTTGATCAGGGACAGGCTCAAGATGATTACCCGCCTGTGTATCCTAAGTCCATGATCTGTGTCAATTTGAAGGTACGACCGTCCGACCCTCGACTAGGGACAGCCTCTTCCGAGCAGGGACAGGCTCCTGCATAGGGACAGGCTCCTGCATCGGTGTCCGCTAAGGGACAGGCACCTACAGTGGCTAGGGACAGGCACTGCACCAGATATGAAAGGGGCCAGCCTCGATCTGGATGGCGACAGTCTCCCGGCGTTTCCCTAAAAGGTGGGGCGAGGCGTCCCCGCGACGCCAGTTCGGGCAGAGTCGAAGCAGGTGTCGCGGGGACCCGCCGCCCCACCTAGTTTCACATCACGAGTAAAACAACACGCAGACGGGCATGCTGACGGCGATGGTGCTGCCGGTGGGGGTGAGGCGGCCGGTGGCGGGGGCGACGCGGAAGGAGCACAGGGTGTTGGAGTCCTGGTGGGCGCAGACGAGCCAGTTGCCGTCGGGGGAGAAGGCGAAGTGGCGGGGTGCGCGGCCTCCGCAGGGGACGGTCTCGACCGGAGTGAGGGCGCCGGTCGACGGGTCGAGGGAGAAGCAGGCGATGCTGTCGTGGCCGCGATTCGATCCGTAGAGGAAACGGCCGTTCGGGTGCAGGCGGATCTCCGCGGCGCTGGACTCGCCGGAGAATCCGGGGGGCAGGGTCGAGATCGTCTGAAACGGCGCGAGCGAGCCGTTGTCCGGGTCGTAAGCGCACGCCACGATGGTGCTGGCGATCTCCGTGATCACATACGCCCGGCGGCCGTCGGGGCCGAAGGTGAAATGCCGCGGACCGCTGCCAGGCGCCACGGACACGAAGGCGGGTTCGGCGGGATCGAGCGCGGCGCGCTCAAGGTCGATTCCGTAGGTGTAGATGCGGTCCAGGCCGAGGTCGCACACGAGGGCGAAGCGATTGTCGGGTGAGATCGTCGACGAATGCGGATGGGCCGTGGCCTGGCGCTTGGGATGCACGCTGTGGCCTTGATGATGGAGGGCGCGCGGCGCGCCAAGCCCGCCGCCGGGCAGGATCGGCATCGCGGCGACGATGCCGGTGTGGAAATTGGTCGCGAGCAGGACGCGCCCGGTGCGGTCCACGGCGACATGGCATGGCGCGGTCGCTTCAACCGGATCCGGGGGAGCCAGCGGCGTCAATCGGCCCTGGGCGGCGTCGACCGCGAAGGCGGCGGCGATCGCCGGGGAATTCTGGACGGCGTAGAGATTTTCTTCCCCGGGCGAAAAGGCCAGAAAGGTGGGGCTGCCCGTTTCCACCGCGAGTTCCGGAGCCGAGAGGGCGCCGCTGGCGCCATCGAGGCGCGCGGCATAGATTCCGCGGCTGCCGGCTTTCGTGTAGGTACCGATGAAGAGGAGGTGGTGGGCTGGGTACTCCATGCTCGACAATATTTGTTTTTGGGGGAACCTGATGGCTTAACTCCGCAGTCAGAAAATATCCCCGAAAACCCCCATGAACAAGTTATTCCAGCTCAGTTTCGTGCCTCGCAGCACCGATTTCGCGCTTCTCTTCCTTCGCTTCTGGTTCGGCCTTACCATGTTTTTCAACCATGGCCTCGCGAAGCTGATTCACCATGCGCAATTTTCCGGCCATTTGCCCGACCCGCTGGGTGTCGGAGCCCATGTCAACCTGGGCCTGGTCATCCTGGCCGAAGTGATATGCTCCGCGCTGGTGGTGATTGGGGTGGCGACGCGTTTTGCCGCGCTCGTCGTCGTGATCGAGATGGCGACCGCCTTCATCTGCGTGCATCATCACGTCCTGGCCATGGGTCCGGGCAGCGGGGAACTCCCCTTTCTTTATCTGGGCGGTTTCGCGACCATCCTGTTTGCCGGCGGCGGGCGTTTCGTCCTGTGCAACAAGACGAATGCGCCGGCGGATGCGGCGAGCTGAAAGCATAAGCGGTCCCGCTCTGCGGGACCGCTTTCTCCCCAAGGTGGGGCGGCGTGTCCCTACGACGCCAAAGGGACGCGGCCTGCGTTTTTGATGTACGGAGCCTCCTGGCGTCGTAGGGACACGTCGCCCCACCTTTTACGGAAGGTTGCGTCTTCTTACGGAACGCAGCCTCTACTTGGCCGAAGCGATGGCGGCCTGGGCGGCGGCCAGGCGCGCCACGGGGACGCGGTAGGGGCTGCACGACACGTAGCTGAGGCCGAGCTGGTGGCAGAACTTCACGGAGTCGGGATCCCCGCCGTGCTCACCGCAGATGCCCAGCTTGATGCCGGGCCTCGTCGAGCGGCCTTTCTCGATCGCGATCTTCATGAGCTGGCCGACGCCCGCCTGGTCGATCGTGGCAAAGGGATTCCGCTTCATGATGTCAGCCTCCTGGTAGGCGCCGAGGAATGAACCGGAGTCGTCCCGGCTCATGCCGAGGGTGGTCTGGGTCAGATCGTTCGTTCCGAAGCTGAAGAACTCCGCCGTCAGGGCGATCTCATCGGCGGTCAGCGCGCCGCGGGGGACCTCGATCATGGTGCCTACTGAATAGGCGAGCTTCACCTTTTTCTCCGCCTGGACGGCGGCGGCGACCTCGTGGACAATGGCCACCTGCAGATCGAGCTCCCGCTTGAATCCGACGAGCGGGATCATGATCTCGGGGTTGGCCTTGACGCCCTGCTTTTTTGCCGCCGCGGCGGCCTCGAAAACGGCGCGCGCCTGCATGGCCGTGATTTCCGGGTACTTGATGCCGAGGCGGCAGCCGCGGAATCCGAGCATCGGGTTGAACTCGTGCAGCTCGTGCACCCGGTGGGTGATTTTCTCGGCCGGAATCCCGAGCTTCTTGGCCAGCTCCCGCTGCTGGTCTTCCGACTGCGGAAGGAATTCGTGCAGGGGCGGGTCGAGGAAACGGATGGTGGCCGGAAAGCCCTTCAGCGCCTTGAAAATACCGATGAAGTCATCGCGCTGATACGGCAGGAGCTTGGCGAGCGCCGCCTCGCGTTCCGCCTTGGAATCGGCGAGGATCATCTCCCGCATCGCGTCGATGCGGTCGCCCTCGAAGAACATATGCTCGGTGCGCGTCAAACCGATCCCGGTGGCGCCGAAGGCGACCGCGACGCGCGCCTGCTCGGGCGTGTCGGCGTTGGTCCGCACCTGCAATTTCGTGGCCAGCGCGCACCACTTCATGAGCTGGGCGAAATTGGCGCAAGTCCGGTTTTTCCTGGCCTCCGCATTGTCATGGATGAGCCCCTGGATGACCTCGGAGGGCGCCGTTTTTACCTCCCCGGCGTAAACGGTCCCGGTCGTGCCGTCGATGGAGAGAAAATCCCCCTCGGAGAATTTCTGATCGTCGATGGCCAGCGTGCGCGCGCCGTAGTCGACATTGAGCGCGCTGGCCCCGCAGACGCACACCTTGCCCATCTGGCGGGCGACGAGCGCGGCATGCGAGGAGACGCCGCCGCGGGCCGTGAGGATGCCTTCCGCGGCGATCATTCCGCGGAGATCCTCCGGCGAGGTCTCGACCCGGACGAGGAGAACCTTCTGCCCCTTTTCGGCCGCCTCGACGGCGCGATCGGCGTTGAAATAAATCCTGCCCGAGGCCGCGCCCGGCCCGGCGGGCAGACCCGTGGCGATGGCCTTGGTGGCGGCGAGCGCTGCGCGGTCAAAAATGGGGGCGAGGACCTGGTCGAGCTGGTCGGCCGGGACGCGGGTGATGGCCGTCCGCCAGTCGATGAGCTTTTCCTTCACCATCTCCACGGCGATGCGAACGGCGGCGACGCCGGTCCGCTTGCCGTTGCGCGTCTGGAGCATGAAGACCTTCGAGTCCTGGATCGTGAACTCGAAGTCCTGCATATCCTTGAAACGGCTCTCGAGCGTCTGGCGGATGCGCTGCAGCTCCTTGTAGGCGGAGGGCATGACGTCGCGCAACGCCAGCACCGGCTGGGGGGTGCGGACGCCGGCGACGACGTCCTCGCCCTGGGCATTCATGAGAAATTCGCCGTAAAAAATCTTTTCCCCGGTGGCGGGGTCCCGGGTGAAGGCCACCCCGGAGCCGGAGCGATCACCGGTATTGCCGTAGACCATGGCCTGCACGTTCACGGCGGTGCCCCATTCCTGCGGGATATTGTACTTACGGCGGTAAACGATGGCCCGGTCGTTCATCCACGAGCCAAACACGGCGCCGACGGCGCCCTTGAGCTGATCCCACGGGCTGGCGGGAAACTCATGCTCGGTCCGCTCCCGGACCAGGCCCTTGAAACGGGCGACCAGCTCCTTGAGGTCGTCGACCGAAAGCTTGGTGTCCTCGACGTCGTGGTCGTGATGGCGCTCGTGCTTGAGGTTGCCGATAACGGTTTCGAACGGATCGTGATCCTCGCCGGCCCGTTTCTGGACGCCGAGCACGACGTCGCCATACATCTGGACAAAGCGGCGGTAGCAATCCCAGGCGAAGCGCGGGTTGGAGGTCTTCCTGGAGAGGGCCTCGACGGTCTGGTCGTTGAGACCGAGGTTGAGAATCGTGTCCATCATGCCCGGCATGGAATCACGCGCGCCGGAACGCACGGACACGAGCAGGGGATTCTCAAGATCCCCGAAGCCGGCGCCGACCTCGGCCTCAATGGCTGCGATGCCGGCGGCGATCTGCGGATCGAGCGCGGCCGGATACGTGCGCTTGTTCGCGTAATAGTAGGTGCACACTTCCGTGCTGATCGTGAAACCCGGGGGCACGGGCAGCCCGATGCGGCACATTTCGGCCAGGTTGGCCCCTTTTCCGCCGAGCAGGTCCTTCTGGGAGCCGTTGCCGTCGGTTTTCTTTTTCCCGAACAGGAAAACGTATTTTTTGCCCTTGGCGGCGGTGGATTTCGACTTCTTAGCTTTGGATTTGACGGCCATATTAAATAAAAAATGGAGACGCGGAAGCAACCGGTCCCGCCAAGCGGGATCCCGGCGCCATGCTTATTATTTCTTCCCCGCTGCGCGTTGGGCCCGGTACACCACGCGGAACATCTGCAGCGCCAGCCAGAACACGCCGGTGAGGCACGCGGTCGTGAAGGCGCCCCAGAACATGATCATGTGCGGATCGCTCGAAGGCACGTGCGTTTTGAGCACGCTGTACATGTAGATGAAGAAAATGATGACGAGCACGGCATCGACCACCAGGCTGACGGGGGTGACTAGCTTCTGTTCTGATTGTGCCATGGGGCAAAGGAGGCCAAGAAACGCCGTTTTGTCCATGGAAAATTGATTTTTAGGTAGCTTCCGGCCGGGTGGATCGCAAGATTTCAACCCCATGAGTGAATCGCGCCTCAAAATTTTCTCCGGCAACTCCAATCGGGCGCTGGCCGAGGAGATCTGCCTGTCCATTGGCGAGCCGCTCGGCGAGGCCCTGGTCACGAGCTTTCCCGACGGGGAGACCTTCGTGAAGATCAACGAGAATATCCGCGGGCACGATGTTTTCATCATCCAGTCCACCTGCCCGCCGACCAACCATCACCTGATGGAGCTGCTCATCATGATCGATGCGGCGCGGCGCGCCTCGGCCCAGCGCATCACGGCCGTGCTGCCCTTTTACGGCTACGCGCGCCAGGATCGCAAGGACCAGCCCCGGGTCGCGATCACCGCGAAACTCGTCGCCAACCTGCTCGTGTCGGCGGGGGCCAATCGCATCCTGACGATGGACCTGCACAGCCAGCAGATCCAGGGCTTCTTCGACATCCCGGTGGATCATCTCTATGCGTCGCCCGTCTTTTTCGATTACCTGGCCTCGAAGCGCAGCGACTCCCTCGTGGTTTGCTCGCCCGACGTCGGCGGGGTGAAAATGGCGGCGGCCTACGCCAATGTGCTCGGCGCCGGCCTGGGCATCGTGGCCAAGAAGCGGAAAGACGCCTCCACGGTCGAGGCCATCAACGTCGTGGGTGAAGTCGATGGCTGCGACATCCTCCTGGTCGACGACATCACCGAGACGGCCTCCACGCTGGTCGCCGCCGCCAAGATCCTGCGCGAGCGCGGCGCGCGCAGCGTGCGCGCCGCCGTGAGCCACTGCATCCTGACGGAGGCCGCGTTTGAGCGGCTGCGCAGCGGCCTGATCGACGAGCTGATCACGACCAATTCCGTCCCGCTCGTCCCGCACGACCTGCCCATCAAGGTGCTCAGCGTTGCGCCCCTGCTCGGCCAGGCCATCCAGCGGATCAACAGCAACGAGAGCGTGACGAGCCTGTTTCGCATCAAGGGATTTTGAGGGATGAAAAATAAACTCATCGCGCTCGGCCTGCTGGCGGTCGCGACCGCCTCCGGCGAGCCCGCGCTGCGCGTTGACAATTCACCGGTTTCCGCCGGCAAGTCGGCCGTCGTCACGAGCTACGCCGACGTCCTCGAGCCCGTGCAAAAAGCGGTGGTGTCGATTCACTCGACGAAGACGATTCGCGTCGTCAATCCCCTGCTGCGGCAGCTTTTCGGCAATGTTCCCGGCGTGGAGCGCGAGGACAAGGAGACGGGTCTCGGCTCGGGCGTGATCGTCACCGCCGACGGCTACATCCTCACCAACAATCACGTGGTGGAAGGGGCCGACGAATTGACGGTGTCCCTGCCCGACGACCGAAAGTTCACCGCCAAGGTGATCGGCGCCGACGCCAAGACCGACGTGGCCGTCATCAAGATCGATGCCGGCGACCTGCCCACCGTCACGCTCGCCGACAGCGACAAGCTGCGGGTCGGCGACATCGTCTTCGCCGTGGGCAATCCGCTGGAGGTGGGGGAGACGGTCACGATGGGCATCGTGTCCGCCAAAGGCCGCGATCTCGGCCTGCTCGACGGCGTCGGCGGCTACGAAAACTTCATCCAGACCGACGCGGCGATCAACCTGGGCAATTCCGGCGGCGCCCTGGTGGATGCGAAGGGCCGCCTGATCGGCATCAACAGCGCCATCGTCTCCCCTTCGCGCGGCAGCATCGGCCTCGGTTTCGCGGTGCCCATCAATCTCGCCGCCAGCGTGATGCGAAGCCTGATCGCGACCGGAACGGTCCGGCGGGGATACCTGGGGGTCGAGAGTCCGCAGGATCTCACCCCGGAACTCGCCGAGCAACTCGGCCTGCCGAAGGAAACCCGGGGGGTGATCGTCACCGATATCACGCCGGGCAGCCCGGCGGACAAGGGCGGTCTCAAGAGTTCGGACGTCATTCTGGCCGTGAACGAAACGCCCGTTTCCACGATCGAGGAAATGCACCTGGCGATCGGGGAGATGGCTCCCGGCGCGAAGACCGACTTGAAGGTGATGCGCGACGGCAAGCCCGCCACGATTGAGGTGACCCTCGCCGATCCGGAGGAAAATCCCGACGAACTTTTGCCCGGAGTCACGGTCGAACCGGTCACGGAGGATGTCCGCCGCAAAATGGATATCGACCCGCGCATCACCGGGCTGTGCATCACCGCCGTAAGCGACAGCTCCCCCTATATCGAGGTTCTGGTGCCGAACATGGTGATCGTGTCCATCAACCAGGAGGAGATTTCCAGCGTGGCTGCCGCCCGGGAATCGATGAAGCGGCCGGGCCGTTACCTCCTGCTCATTTACTTTCACAACGCCCTCACCTATATCACGCTGGCCGTCAGGAAGGAATAGGCGCCCGGGTGCAACGGCCGATGACTCCGCCGACCGCCATGCAGCTCGAAGACGAACTCGGCGATGTGCTGGAGAAGGCGATGCGCCGATCCGGCCTGGACGATCACGCGCTCGCCGCGCGGTCGGGGGTGGCGGTCTCCCGGATCCTCGACGCCATCGATTACCGCTCCGAGCTGGGCGGCGACGAACTTCGCCGCCTGGCGGCCGCGCTCGACCTCAACGAAGTGGGGCTCTGCGCGCTCGGCCAGGGCCGCTATCCGTTGCCGCAGATCGAGGGGCTCCCCTTTTGCGTGTGGCCGCTGCGCATGCCGCATGGCATCGGCGTGGTGAACGCCTATCTGGTCGCAGAGGAGGGCGGCGGCCGCGGGCTGCTCTTTGACACCGGCGCGGATATCGCTGCGCTCGAACGGGTCCTGCCGCGTCCGCATCGCGACATCGCGGCGGTGTTTCTCACCCACGTTGAGACGGAGCACGCGGGCGGATTGTGCGACGTGGTGGCGCATTTCGGCGAGCCGGCGGCTTTCATTCCCCTGGGTGCGGTGGCGCCATGCGGAAGTCCGGTCGGCGAAGGGGCAACGAAGACTTTTGGCGCGTTGGAAGTGACGGTGTTCAGCACCCCGGGACACGCGCCCGCCCACAACTGCTACCTGGTCCGCGCGCCGTCGGTCGGCGCGGGGCGACCGCTGCTGATCTCGGGCGACCTGATTTTCGCCGGTTCGGCGGGCGGGGGCTATTTTTGCCACCGGCAGCTTCAGATCCATCTGCGCCGGATGCTCGGGACCGTGCCCCCCGCCACCGTCATCGCCCCCGGCCACGGCCCGCTGACGACGGTCGAGAACGAGCTGCGGTATAATCCGTTTCTGGTTTGATCGGAAAGTAGACGCCGCGTCTACTTTTTCCAGTCGGTCAGGATGACGTGTGCGGCGTTGTGTCCCGGAGCCCCGGACACCTCTCCCCAGGGATGCATCCCCGCCCCGCAGAGATAAAGCCCGCCAACGGGCGTCCGGTAATGGGCGAGTTCCTCCAAGGGCCGCTTCCAGAGCAACTGCGAAGGCACCCCGTCGACGTGATGGATGTTTCCGTCCGTGAGGTGGTATCGCTGGGCCATGTCATCGGGCGTGAGCAGCACGTAATCGGTCAATGCGCGCCGGAAATTGGGCGCGTAGCGCTCCATCAGCCGGATGACATTTTCGGCCATTTCTTCCCTGAGCCCAGACCACGATCCGCGGTTCGGCCGGACGGGAGCCCACGTCAGGTAGGCGGACCACGTGTAACGGCCCGCAGGCGCGAGGGAAGGATCGTACACGCTGGGCATGAATGCGGCCAGCAACGGCTCCTTGGGCAGTTCCCCCTGCACGGCTGCGTTCCAGGCCGCCTCCCGATAGGCCCGGTTGGGGGCGATGATCAGGGTCGCATCCCTCAATTGCTCCGGCGTCAGTCCCGGCGCCACGCGATAATCCGGCATCTCGGCGAGCGCCCCGTGAAATTTGAGTCCGGCGGCCGCGTGGGTCTGCAACCCGGCGACGCGCGCCCGAAACGCCGGCTCGAGATCGGACGCATCCATCAAGCCGAGGAAGGTTCGTTTGGGATCGAGGTTGGATACGACGATTCCGCTGCGCAATTTTTCGCCCGACTCGAGTTCGACTCCGCAGGCGCGCCCTCCCTCCACCAGGATGCACCGCACGGCGGAGCCCGTCGCGATCGTGGCGCCCTGCTCGATGGCGGCTTCCGCCATGAGTGCGGTGATGCGCCCCATCCCGCCGCGCACAAACCCGTTCGGCACCGGGGTTCCCGTCTCGCTGTACGCGCCCATCGCGGTCACGAGGGCGAACAAAAGGCCGGTGCCCGGCGCGGCGCCGTCGCCGATGTCCGCGCCGGACGAGGTGTCGCGCATGAGGTCCGACGCGAAGAAGCGGTCCACCATCCCGGTGATCGAACTCGTCAGGACGGTTTCCAACGCCTGCCGGTCGTCCTCATCGGCGCAGCGCGCCCGGAGTTCGCCGAGGGTGGGGGGCTTTTCCATCAGGCAGGGTCCGAAGATCCGCGCCAGCCGCGCCAAAAAATCCTGCCACCGCGGAAACGCCGCCGCATCGGCCGCCGAAAACTTGGCAATCTCCCTCCGGAGCGCGGCGCCGCTTTCCCCCTGCGCGACCCCGGAGGAGAACCGGTCGGTGAAGAGGTAGCTTCCGTCGGGCATCAGCCGGAGAAACCGCCGGGGATCGATCTTCAATCCCCGCGTGTCGAGGCCCAGGTCGCTGATGATCTTCGGCCTCAGGCCCCAAAGGACATTCGCGCACGTCGAGAAATGATAGCCGGGTATCAGCTCCTCAGTCACACAGCACCCGCCGACCTGCTGCCTGGCCTCCAGCACGAGCACCCGCAATCCCGCTTTGCCGAGATAAAAGGCGCTGACCAGCCCGTTGTGCCCGGCGCCGATGATGATGGCGTCGTAGTCCATGCGGTCAGTTTGCCTGGGAAGGGATGTGGAACTTTTTGCCTGATTCATGAGCGGGTTTTATCGCGGTTCGTCCGCCTTGCGATCCGGATGATTTTATTTTGTGCAAAATATTTGTTATTAGATTCTTACAATAGTGTCAGGGAAAGCGGAACGGTACCAGCTTCTATGCGTGCCCAAGGCCCCTCGACCAAGGAAAATGCAAACAATCAATCAAGCTGTTCGCCACACCGATCTTTCAGGCGCAGAGGAAGCGGTCGCCGCCTGGGCCACCTCCGATCCACGACTCAACGCCATGCTGGCGGCGGGAGTCCCGGTTGCGCGGGCTTTGATGCGCCGCGGGAGGCAACTGCTCCAGGACAACCGGCTGGGCGAGGCGGTCGAGAGTTTTCGGCTGGCCACGCTCATGCAGCCGAGCAATCCGGAATGTTGGACCAACTACGGAGTCCTGCTCGACCGCGTCAACGCCTCCCCGGAAGCGATCGCCGCCCTCGAACGTTCGCTCGAATTGTCGTCCCGCCAGCCCGACACCTGGCTCGTTCTCGGCATCGTCCGGGCGAAACAGGGATTGGTGGAAGCCGCCGAAGCCGCCTACCGGAGAGTCTTGAAGCTGGATCCCAAATCGGCCATCGCCTGGCAATGCCTGGGACTCCTCAAGGAGGGGATCAGGCATTACAAAGATGCGATCGATTGCTTCCAAATCTGCATCGAGCGAGGAGGCGCGAGCGCGGCGCTTTGGGCCAATTTGGGCAAGCTCCTGCAGCAGAGCAGCCGCATGGCCGAGTCCTGCCAGGCTTATGCGGAAGCCGTCCGCATGGATGGCGACAACGTGCGATTTCGGGAAATGCTTCGCCAGGGCTGTTTCCTGCGCGATGTGTACGAAGGCCGACCCATCGACCAGGCTTTCACCGACTTTCGAGGGTCCGCGCCGGCGGCCAATCCGACCGATCGGGACCTGATCGAACTATCTTTCCGGACCTTCAATATTCTGGCCGGATTCGGGCACGGGGAGGCCGCCGCCCGGCTCGGCCGGAAGCACCTGGAGTTGTGGCCGGACAGTCCCTCCATGGAATTTTTGCTGGAAGCGGTAAACGGCGCGGCCGGCGTGGAACGCTCGCCGCCCGCATTCATCGCGGAGCACTTTGATGCCTTTGCCGAGGGCTTTGACGCCCAGCTCGTGGGCATGCTCGGTTACGATATTCCTGAAAAACTCTGCGCGGCGGTACGGGCGGCCGCCGCTCCCGGCCGCCGCTACGAAGTGCTCGACGCGGGATGCGGCACCGGTCTGTGCGGCCCGTGGCTCGTGCCTTGTGCCCGGACCTTGACGGGGGTCGATCTCTCGCGGAAGATGCTGGGTCAGGCGGCGAAGCGCGGCATCTATGGCGATCTGGTCTGCGAGGATCTCACGACCTTCCTCCACCGCTCCGAGGGCCGGTTCGATCTGGTCGTGGCGGCGGACGTCATCATCTACCTTGGCAATCTGGCGCCGTTTTTTGATGCGGCCACCCGGGCGATCCGTCCCGGCGGTCTGCTTGCGTTCAGCACGGAGGTTATCCCGGCCGGAACCTACCGATTGCTGGCCTCCGGCCGCTTTGCCCAATCCGTCGCGTATGTCCGGAGCGTGGCGGCGCCGGCGTTTGAGGAGCTCGCCTGCCTGGCGACGACGATCCGCTGGGAAGCCACCGCGCGAGTGCCGGGTCAGATCTTCGTCTTTCGCCGGCGTTAAAAAATGGTCGGGGCGGTCAGATTCGAACTGACGACCTCTACGTCCCGAACGTAGCGCTCTACCAGGCTAAGCTACGCCCCGACTTTATCGCTGAAGGGCAAGAATCCCTCGGAGAACGAAAGGCCGCAAGCAGAAAAGGCAAAGCTCTTTGTCTCCAATCGGGCCGGCGAAAACGCCTCATTATTCGCACGATTGTGAAATAATCTGTGAAATCCGAACCTAATGAAAAAGAAGCCTAACTCGATCGATCAATTTCACTCTGAAGTATTCGCAGTTTTGCCAGGATTTCAGCCCATTCCAACGACGGCCCGTAGTACATTTCTCTGCGCATGCGTTGGTAGTCGCGCTCAAGGGCGCCAACGTGGTCCGGAGCCGGAAGCAGCTTGAAAGTGCCCGGGACGGCCGTCGCAAAATTAGTCCAGGAGTTGCGGTAAAACGCTTCCTTGAATGCCACGACACGTGTACGTAGACCCGAGTCTTGGAGGGCCCTCTTGCCTCCTTCGTGATCGGCCAGCGCCACCGTGTCCGCGTAATGCCTTGAGTAATTCTTGGTGAAAAGCTTCTCCTTGGGACGGTGGGCCTCGGCGTGAAGGATGGTCGCCTTTTCCCAAAACGTCCGTTCGATCGCCAACGCCCGGACCGACACGGAGGCGTCAGTGATGAGGGGATAGGCTTCGGCAATATAAGGTGTAATGGTCGCCTTGGTTACCGGCCAGGGGTCTGCCTTCGCACCGCATTCGATTCGCACCACTCGTGAGATGTACGAATCTCCGATCGGCGTCGGCGATACGCTCGGATACTGAAAGATCAGAGTCAGCTCATCCGTCTCGTCCACGCTGTATTTCCAAGCGCCCGACCCAATCGCGTTACGGGTCCTAGACTCGAGTTGAGTCTTGAAATCGCCTGCAATCCAGTGGCCGCATGCGGCCGCAAGCTCTGCGATTTTCTTTTTGGCTTGGCTTTTATTCGCGGCCTTCTCCGGGTCATGTTCGTCACTGTCAAAACCCAACAGTTCCCGGCCGACCGTTATGTCCACGTCCTCGGAAAATCGATTGATCGCCCGGTAAACTTTGGAAAGCGATGTTCCTCCCTTGAATACCAGGTGGTCGCCTATACCCGGGATTCCCTGGAAGAGCTGCCCAAGGGTCCAACAGACCCAGAAATCCTTCTCGGCGATCGCCTCATTGCTGAAGCCGAGCTTCTGCGCCGTGGCGCTAAAAAGCTCCGCTCGCTCCCGGTTGCTGAGGGCAAGAACCGAGTTCATAGCATTTCCGATTCGACGCTGATTTCTTTCAAGATCGGTTGCATCCACTGAGGAAGCTCTGGTGCGAGCTTTTTAAGCTCGCGCTTCGTGCTTGCCTTGAGATTCCGGCGCAAGCGTTCCCTTTGTGTGGGTCCAAGCCCCCCAGAGCCCAGGTGGCGAAGTGCTTGAATTACGGTGCCGGCCTCCGTACCGGCCCCAATCAGACTGCTGGGCGCGACGCGTTGGAATTTGATCTGCGAATTTCCGAGCTTTACAGGTGGAATGCTAGCAGTGGTCTTGATGACCAATTGTCCGGGGACCTGCTCGGAGAGGCCCAGTAAATTCGCCGCCGTTGCGCCCGACACCTGCCAGGGAGCATGACGAGATTCCAGGATCACGCGGGCCACGTCCATCGAACTGGATGTGCTTTGGCCAATGATTGGATGGAAGCGGGGCCGCTCATAAAAGCCCCGCCGGATGCGCTTGAGCTTGCCCGATTTTGCCAGGCGCGCCAAGGCTTGCCGGATCGCAGCGGGCTTGCCAATGGTTGAGAAATCCTTAGCAATTTTTGGCAAAGGATTCTTACTCGACCAAATAGATCTTATTATCTTTTCATCAATTGGATACGATGTTCTCACCTAAATTTAATGTCACAAACAATGCATCGTTTTAGTGACAAATCGAGCTAAATTTTATCGCGCCGGGAATCGCGCAAGGCCACGACATCAAGAACTCTAACCGACTCGCGTAATCGAAGTCAGCAAGCATCCGTTGGGGATGGCATTAACCAGCGATTTTTGGAGGTGGCACTGATCGCGAAAGCCATTCCTGCTGATGCGGGACCGGGGCAATAAATTACCCCACAGCAGTGCATGGATACGCCAATCCAGAACAACATCGAAAGTCGCTCAGCGACGAGCGAGGAATCTCTCCGCATAGCCAAGGTTGCAAAGTTGCGTCAGGAGATTGAGGCGCTTGAGGCTCAAAAGAACGCAAAGGAACAGGAACTGATTAAGCTTCAACTTGAGCCGAGCTCATTGTTCGAAGGTTTTGATCGCGCCGACCGTTCCTCGCCGGCGTTGAGGCCCGAAGAAAAAATCGCCCTATTTCTCGAGCTATTTGGCGCTCGGCGCGATGTCTATCCCAAGTTCTGGGAGAATCTCAGCTCTGGTAAAAAGGGCTATTCGCCGGCGTACATAAATGACCACATGACCGGAGAATCCGGGAAGCGATTTCTCCCATTGGACGAGCACGTCATCGAAAGACATCTTCGCGGCCAGCAGGCAATTGGTGTCTACGCACTGCGGCCGGATGATTCGTGCATCTTCCTTGCCGCCGATTTCGATGGTGAGGGATGGCGAGAAAACGTCCTCGCTTACCGGGAGGCGGGCCAAAAATCCGGGGTGACCGCCGCAACAGAACGGTCGCGGTCTGGCAACGGCGCCCATGCCTGGATTTTCTTTGCCGAACCCGTGCCGGCGGCCCTCGCGCGGCAGTTGGGGACAATCCTGCTCGCCAAGGCATCGGCCTTGCGGCCGACGATGAGTCTGAACGCCTATGACCGGCTGTTTCCGAATCAGGACACGATGCCCAAAGGCGGCTTTGGCAACCTCATTGCACTACCGCTGGCCGGAGAACCCAGGAAAAAGGGGAATACGGTTTTCCTGGATGACAACTTGGAGCCGCGCCTGGACCAATGGGCATTCCTGGCGACGGTACACCGGCTCCGTCGGGAGGACTTGGACAGAATTCTTGGCCAAATAGCGCCAATCGCGGCGCTCGCGCGGGTCGGGAACGATGATATCGCGTTTGCGCTGGAAAGTGACGAGTGCGCGCTGGATTTGTCCCGTCCGACGATCAAGGCAGGGATGATCTCCGGCGACGTGACACTGCGCTTCGACTCCCGTCTGCACATTCCGCGCAAGATTCCTGCGGCCGTACTGGCCGCACTCAAGAGACTGGCGACGTTCGCCAATCCAGTTTTCCACCACAAACTCCGGCTGCGCTTCGCGACATACGACACGCCAAGATTCATTTTCGCCGGCGAGTGGCATCCGGATAGGCTCGTGCTCCCACGTGGGGCAATGGACGACGCTGCGGCGGTTCTGGAGTCCGCCGGCGCCAACGTGACGATCCAGGATGCACGTTCCGATGGCAGACGGGCGCGGTGGACGTTCCACGGCGAATTGCGACCCGAGCAGGAAGCAGCCGTCCAGGAAATGGCCAAGCATGACTACGGCGTCCTGTGCGCGCCCCCGGGCGCCGGCAAGACGGTCATGGGTTGCGCCCTGATCGCTCGCCATCGGACCTCAACCCTGGTGCTGGTCCACCGTACCGTTCTGCTCGATCAGTGGCGCGAGGAGCTGGGGCGTTTCCTCGGAATCGTAAAGCGGAAAGAAATCGGCATCTGGCGTGGAGCCACCCGGCGGCTTACCCAGAAACTCGACATTGCAATGCTTCCCAGTCTCGCTCGCGTCGAAGACCACGCGGCGTTCTTCCAGGGGTACGGCTTGGTGCTCGTCGATGAGTGCCATCACGTGCCGGCCGTCACCTTTGAAGCGCTCCTCAAGGCATGCCCGTCGCGGAAAATTCTCGGCCTAACTGCGACGCCCCTCCGAAAGGACGGACTTGAAAAACTGATCCATTTGCAATGCGGCCCCGTCCGCCACACGATCCATACTACGACCGACGATGGGGCGCCCAGAACAGTTTACGTCCGGCGAAGCTCATTTCATGTGCCGGATGTTCTAGGGCAGCGTCCGCCGCTCCACGCCGTTTGGGAGGCCCTCGTCGCGGACGCCGGAAGGGCAAAGCAAATCGTTGGGGACATTCGTGCGGCCCTCGACGAGGGCCGCTGTCCGCTGGTGCTCTCAGATCGGAAGACTCATCTCGAAAAGCTCGAAGCTGAACTCACGACCCAGATTGGCCTGTCAGATACGGCGATCTATCGGCTCGAAAGCGGCATCGGAAAGAAGCAGCGGCAAGCGATTCGGGAGGAGATCGATCGTCGTTTCGAAGGGGGCAGGCAATTCGTGTTACTCGCCACTGCCTCCTTGATTGGTGAAGGTTTCGATCTTCCCCGCTTGGACACTCTGTTCCTCGCTATGCCCCTTTCATTCAAGGGCCGCCTGGTCCAGTACGCCGGCCGCTTGCATCGTTCTCACGCCGACAAGCGGGAAATTCGCGTGTACGACTACCTAGACGAAGGAAATCCGCTCACGGTGGCGATGTTCCGCCGGAGAAGCGGCGCCTACCGGCAGATGGGCTACCGCGTGGTGATGGACCAGGATGACATCGCTGCGCGGCTGGATTTCAGATGACAACGCCCCGAGCGGTATTGTGCCTCGCTTTCCACCCGAGATTTCACAGAAAAATCCGCAAAATCAGTGAAATGGCCACGCAAGTCGTTGCAGCGCAAGGAATGGATCTCACGTCCCGAACGTAGCGCTCTACCAGGCTAAGCTACGCCCCGACACTATCGCTGAAGGGTGAGAGTCGCTGCTGGAAGTGGGGGTCGCAAGCAGAAAAGGAGCGCATAGTCCTTTGGGGTGAAAAATCCGGAAATACCGGGCTTTCGAGGAAAAGTGTGAACTATTCTGTGAACCGCGTTCATTCGATTGGCATAGCTGAGAAGCGCTGTTGGAGACATGAGCAGCGTTATTGTTTTCTCCGGGCGATGTTCGGAAATCCTTTGAATTGATTTTCATCTTCATTTTTTAGACGTCAGCTCAACCGTGGCCTCGGGCGGCGGCTCGGCTTTGGCTTCGCGCCTAGGCTTGGGTTCGGCTGCATCCTTGCGCATCCCGTGCTCCGCCTGACTCCAATCCTCGGCCGCATGGCCTTCGCGGCGCCCATGCTGCTCATATAGCTCATAGGCACGCCTGGCGATTTGCGGCGCTAAATCGGAGGACGTGTTGGCCTTGGCTTCAGGTTTCGCGTCTCCTTTGCCACGGTCAAAAATCCGATACGCGAGCAGCTTCACGCGGTCATTCAAGAGAAACCAGGCGAGCGCATAACCCCAAACGAACAGCGCCCAGCCCCAGCCGAGCGGGGCCATAAACAGCCCATAAACCGCGATCAACGTCGCCACGATTTGCGTGCCGAGGACCGCCACCCACAAAATCCGCGCGGGGCGAATGGACCAGAACGGGCCGCGGGTGCGGGTGAGGAAGATCGTCAGGTGTCCCGCCACGGACAGCTTCAAATACATCAGCGTCTGGACGCGCGCATGGTCGAGATGAAAAACGCGCAAACCGAGCCAAAACAGGCCGAATGCCGCAATGACCCCGACGACGCCCAGCACCGTGGAAATCCCCAAGACCACGCGCATGTTCCAGGCCTCAGGCTTGTCCCGGTAATGGACGTTGTCATAGGCGATGGACAGGATGGCACCGTCGTTGAGCAGCGCCAGCATCACGATCATGACCGCGGTCAGCGGATAGAAATTGAAGATCAGGATCGCCAGCGTCATGAAGAACAGCACCCGAAGGGTCTCGGCGATGCGGTAGATCGCATAGCTATTCATCCGCTGGAAGATGCGGCGGCTCTCCTTGATCGCATCGATGATCACTGACAGACCGGGCGTTGTCAGCACGATGGCCGCCGCCGCGCGCGCCGCGTCCGTTGCGCTTGAGACGGCGATGCCACAATCGGCCTTCTTCAGCGCGGGGGCGTCATTCACCCCGTCGCCGGTCATGCCGACGATGTGGCCGAGCTTTTGCAGCACGTCCACGATGTGGAACTTGTGTTCGGGAAACACCTGGGCGAATCCGTCGGCCTTTTCGATTTCCCCGGTCACCGCCGCGGTCTCCTGCTTCTTTGAGTCGCCCAGATTGCCGGCATCGAGGATGTTCGTGCCCATGTCCAACTTTTTGGCGGTTTCCTTGGCGATGGCCAGGGCATCGCCCGTCACCATCTTGACTTTGACGCCCATCGCCAGCGCGGTCGCAATCGTTTCCTTGGCGTCTTCCCGTGGCGGATCGAACAGCGGCAACACGCCCAGGAACTGCCACTTGTCATCCTGGTCCGCCCGGGCAACGCCCAACGAACGAAAGCCACGGGCGGCAAAATCGTCGACCGCCTTGCCGGCGGCTTCCTTCACCTGCCCGGCATTGGCCGACAGGGCCAAGATCACCTGCGGCGCGCCCTTCGTCGTCTTGAACGTCTTTCCGTCCTTGCCTTTGACGGTGGCTTCCGTGCGCTTATGCACCGGGTCGAATGGCTGGAAATGAACCACCTCATACGCCTTTAACGCATTCTTGTCCTTCAGTCCGCCCAGCACGGCCAGGTCAATGGTGTCATTATTGTCCCCGCGCGACGCCAGCGCCCCGTCGAGGATGACTTGATCGGCGGTCATATTGTTCACGCAGAACGGATCGCCCAGCGTCAGCTTATTCTGGGTCAGGGTGCCGGTCTTGTCCGCGC
>Ga0302326_10004812_pt1 | contig 31082 bp, 23 predicted proteins | sample Palsa_T0_3_FD_202264 | JGI IMG/M metagenome (GOLD analysis project Ga0302326, IMG submission 202264) | Peat permafrost microbial communities from Stordalen Mire near Abisko, Sweden - Palsa_T0_3 | ecosystem: Environmental > Terrestrial > Soil > Palsa > Peat permafrost | place: Sweden: Abisko... | reverse complement strand
CGACGCCGGATTTACGCCAATGACCGCGTCGCCACAGCCGTACAACAGGCCTTCGAAAGCGGAAAGAAGGACGCCGCCGATATCGTCCGCCGGGTGATTAGGCTGCACCCGGATGCCCAGCACGCCCTGCTCGCCCATCGTGTTCCGGCAGCGCGTGACGTTACGAATCTTGGCACCGGCCAGAACCAGATCTTTGTTGCTCATGATCTTGGCGACAGCTGCCGCTATCTCTGGCGTGATCGCCCACTGCAATTGCTTGAGTTCCGTTTGACCCGTGGCATCGTCGAGAATCTGCTCGCGAAACTCTCCGACCGTCAGGCTCCGGATAGCGCTAAACGCTTCCTGATTGAAAGTGTCGAGAATAAGCCGGCTGACATCATCGTCATCCGGGTCGATCAAAGGCTGCTGGACAATCTCGTCGAGGGTCAAATCGGCGAGCTTGCGCTTTGCCGCCACGCGTTCGCTCTCCGACCCGGCCGCAATCCCCGCTAGGCGGTCGCCGGACTTCTCCTCATTGGCTTTGGCGAAAAGCTCGCGGAGATCGGAGAAGCGCGCAGGCATAGGAAGCTCGCTCGTGCACAGGCCATGGTAGCCCATATTGTTTCCCTTCCGAATAGGCGCCGCGCGGGCCTGTCTTGGAAGTCTGGTCTTCGTTGTCTTCGCGTCCGCCCGGATGTATGTTGCCATCCGCGCGGCGTAACCAGCTGCGCAGGGGGTGAATCATGTTTCGTTATTGTTGGTTGCTGCGATTTGGGTTCGTTGCCTTGGGGATTGCCGCGGCCGTGCCGGTTGGATCGGCGTCCAAGCCCGGTCCGCCGGATCTCAGTCCTGCGGCCATTTCTATTACGCTTCCCGATCAGATCCACTGGACCGAATCCTCGGAAGGATCCGCCACGGCGGTCTTACACGGGGATCCTGCAAAGCCCGGCCTGTACATCTTGCTCACGAAATGGCATGCCCATCACAACAGCCATCCGCACTTTCACGCCTACGACCGATATATAACCGTCCTCTCGGGAACCTGGTGGGTGAACACGGGGAGCAAGTACGACCCCGACCACATGGTGCCATTGCCCACTGGCAGCTACGTGGTTCACCACGCGATGCAGATTCACTATGATGGCGCCAAGAATGCCGACACGGTGCTGGAAATTGTCGGCGAAGGGCCCGCAACAGCAACTCCCGCGGAAGACAAGTGATGGAATTTTCGGAAGAACGCCAACAGCAGCGGTGTGCCTCCGATCTTGTGGCGGCGGCCTCGCCTTTCAGTCGGGCGCCTTCGCGTTCGGTTTACGTAGCGCCGGGGTCTTTAGCCCGGCAGCTTTTTTCTCGTGCTGACCGAAACGATGCTGTGGCGAGCGCGCCGAACGAGCCTCCGGTTTTGTAGCGGTCGCCCCGCCCTTCAGGCGGGCGTCTTCTCTCTGGTTTAAATGCGACGCTCGCGAACGGAACCGACATAGTTCTGTCGAAAGAAAAGGTCGGAGCCGAACTTGTCCCGAGCCTGCCGAGGGGAGCTCCGACATAAAACTGAACGCGCGAAGCGCGTTCCTAGGCGCGGTTTCTATTGCGGCAAGTACTTGAGTTTCTCTTGCATGGCCGGCAAATCCAAATTTAGGGCACCGGTCAAATCGCCATCAGTTTGACAGGCAATTTGACAGGCCGCGGATGCCAGACTAGTATCGTTTTCTCGCAGTTCTGCATCCGATACTGACATTTCATGGGCCAGCCGACCTCGCCAGACGACAAACCGAAGTTCTACCTGACCACGCCGATTTATTACGCGAACTCGCGCCCACACGTCGGCTCGGCGTACACGACTATCGTCTGTGACGTGATCGCGCGCTACAAGCGCATGTGCGGCTACGACGTGGCCTACCTCACCGGCACGGACGAGCACGGCGTGAACATCGAGCGCGCCGCCGAAAAACTGGGCATCTCGCCGCAAGAGCTGGTCGACAAGAACGAAAAGATTTTCCGCGACCTGTGGAAGCTGCTGGGCATCACCACCACGGATTTCATTCGCACCACTTCGCCCGAGCACGCACGCGCGGTTCAGACGCTTGTGCGACGCACCATGAAGCGCGATGAGAAGCTGCCGCCCGACCAGCGTTCCATCTACAAGGCAAAGTACGAAGGGCGCTACTGCATTTACGACAATCTGTTCGTGAGCGATTCGCCGGAGCCGGCGAATTGCCCCATCTGCGGCCGTCCGGCGGAGCTTATTTCCGAAGAAAACTACTTTTTCCGGCTCTCGGCCTATAAGGAAAAACTGCTCGACCTCTACAAGAGCAAACCGGAATGGGTGCAGCCGGATTTCCGGCTCAACGAGGTGCGCAGCTTCGTCGAAGCGGGGTTGAAGGATGTATCCATCAGCCGTAAAACCATCAAGTGGGGCATCCCCTGGCCGGACGATCCCGAGCACGTTTTCTACGTCTGGTACGACGCGCTGACCAGCTACATGAGCGGCATCGGCTACGGCGAAGGCCCGGACGGCGAGGCGAATCCGCAGTTCAAGAAATTCTGGCCCGCCGATCTGCACATGATCGGCAAGGAAATCATACGCTTCCATGCCGTCTATTGGCCGGCGTTCCTGATGGCCGCAGGTCTGCCGCTGCCGGAAAAAATCTTCGCGCACGGTTGGCTGCTCTTCGAGCAGGAAAAGATGAGTAAGTCGAAGGGCAACGTCGCCTATCCCGAGCCGATCGTTAAGGTGCTCGGCAACGACGCCCTGCGCTATTACCTCCTGCGCGAAACGGTCTTCGGCCAGGACGGCAATTTCTCGCGCGAGGCCCTAATCACGCGCTACAACGCTGACTTAGCGAACGGCCTGGGTAATCTCGCAAGCCGTGTACTTACCATGATCGAGAACTACTTCGGCGGGATTGTTCCTGCCGTCGATCCCGCCAGGATCAACGAAGAAGACCCACCGCTAAAACAAAATCTGATGCGCCTCGCCGAGTCGGCATGTAGAGCCTACGCGCAGTACGATTTTTCCCATGCTACAGAAGCGATTTGGCAAATGATCTCGCTTGTTGATTTCTATCTCGTTACACAAAAACCGTGGAAGCGAGCCGGGGATTCGAGCGAGCTGCCTGCCGTGGGCAATGCCTTGTATAACGCTGCGGAAGCCTTGCGGATGATTACGGTACTCGCGCATCCCCTCATTCCAGAGGGGACACAGAGAATCTGGAAACATCTGGAGCCGAGTTCCGAAATTTCCAAACAGGATATCAGAGCTATGCTGTGGGGCGGCCTCAAGCCCGGAACGCACATTTCGAAGCCCGAGGCCATCTTTCCACGGGTGGAATTCCACGAAGTTAACGAAAGGATTGAAACCATGGAAAACGAGATACGTAATCCAGGTGCGGCGCAGCCGACGAATACTCCGGCAGCTCCTGCGACAAGCTCAGCACCTCCTCCAGCCGGATCGAGCTCCGCACCGGCGCCCTCGGCTGCACCACCAGCAGTTACAGCTGAGGCGGCGAAAATCACCATCGACGATTTCGCGAAAGTCGAACTGCGCGTCGGCGTCGTGAAATCCGCGGAGCGCATCCAGGGCGCGGACAAGCTGCTCAAGCTCATGGTCGACATCGGCGACGAGGTTCGCCAGGTGCTTGCGGGAATCGCCCTGGGGTACGCACCGGAAGACTTGGTAGGCCGCAAGGTAGTGGTGGTGACGAATCTGGCCCCGCGAAAAATGCGCGGCCTGGAGTCGAACGGAATGCTCTTGGCAGCATCGGCCGGCGCGGACGGCAAACCCGTGCTGTGCACCTTCGCGGAAGAGATTCCCGTCGGCTCGAAAGTAAAGTGACGATCTGACTAGGATCGTCATCCTGAGGCGGATGTAGTTCTATCCGCCGAAGGATCTCTCTTGGTTTAGGTTTCGTCTCGCGATCCGACCGGGACCAGACCTCGGGCCTGAAGACCCGAGCTACATAGATTCGACACCGATCCACATGGAAATCATAGACTCACACGCGCATTTGGAAGCGGCGCAGTTCGACGAAGATCGGGCCGCCATGCTCGATCGCGCGCGCGCTGCGGGCGTGCGCACCGTGCTGGCCATAGGCAGTGGCACTTCGCCCGAGGCGCGCCTCGACGCCGCAATTCCCTTCGCCGAGGAGCACGATTGGATCTATGCGACCATCGGGATTCATCCCCACGACGCGAAAGCGGCCACGGAAGAGCATTTCCAGCGCATAGAGGAACTCACCCACCATCCGCGCGTCATCGCCATGGGCGAAATGGGCCTCGACTATTACTACGACCATTCCCCGCGTGACGTGCAGCAGCAAGTATTTCGCCGCCAGCTCGCTCAGGCGCGCGCCGCGAAGCTGCCTGTAGTGATCCATTGCCGCGACGCATGGGCGGATTGCCTGGAAATCCTCGAAAGCGACTGGAAATCCAGCGGCCTCGGCGGCATCTTCCACTGTTTCACGGCCACGCTCGACGAAGCGCGCCGCGGCCTGGACATGAATTTCATGATCTCCTTTACCTGCAACGTCACATATCCGAAGATGCAAACTTTGCGCGACGTGACCCGCGAGCTTCCCCTCGACCGCATCCTCACCGAGACGGATTCGCCTTTTCTTTCGCCCCAAAGCCGCCGCGGCAAGCGCAATGAACCCGCAAATGTGGTTGAGGTAGCGCAAGCCTTGGCGACTGTGAGAAACTTAGCCCCCGACGAAATCGCCGCCCAGACGGCTGCGAATTTCCGGGGTTTCTTCGGGCTGAATCCGGTGCGGGGTGTGCCGGAATCCGGTCATAGATAGAGGCAACGGATGGCGTTTGCTGTCCAAATCGCGAAGGGGTTGTTCGACCTGGTTCGCGAAGATCTAGTGCTCGTCGAACGCGAGCTAGCCGCGCAGAGCCATGCGGCCATCGAGCCGGTGGCGGAGATTTCCGGCTACCTGCGCGAAGGCGGCGGCAAGCGCCTGCGTCCGGCGCTGCTCCTGCTGGCGGCCGGAGCGGCCGGCTATCGCGGGCCGAGCGCGATTCACTTGGGCGCAGTGGTCGAGATGATCCACAGCGCCACGCTGGTGCACGACGATGTTATCGACGGCGCCCAAACGCGCCGCGGCCGCCCTAGCACCAACGCCCGCTGGGGCAATCACATGAGCGTCCTCGCGGGCGACTGGCTGTACATGCAGTCGTTCGAGATGGCCCTGCGCGAGCGCAATTTCGCGGTTCTCGATATCCTAATCAACCTCACGCAAAACATGGTCGAAGGCGAACTCCTGCAGCTCACCCGCCTCGGCCGCATCGACTTGACCGAAGCCGATGCGATCGAGCTGGCGTTTCGCAAGACGGCCTGCCTATTCAGTGGCTGTGCGCGGCTGGGCGCGGTGCTGGGCAGCCAACCGCAGCACGTGTCGGAGGCGTTTGCTGAGTACGGACGCAATGCCGGCCTCGCATTTCAGTTGGTCGATGATCTGCTGGACTTCACCGCGTCCTCGGAAAAATTAGGTAAGCCGGTGCTGAGCGACCTGAAGGAAGGCAAGGTTACGCTGCCACTTATCTTTGCTCTGCAAGGCGAATCAGTTGGAACAACGTCCGAGGGCCGTCGCTTGGTGGCGAAGGTTTTGGAGGAGCGCGATTTCGTGAGCGTGCGTCCCGACCAAATCACAACGCTCATGGAGGAAACCGGCGCGCTGGCACGCGCCCGCAGCCTGGCGCGGGATTACGTGAGCCGCGCGAAGTCTTGCCTGGACGGCCTGCCCGACAACGAATACCGCCGCGCCCTGTTGGCGCTCCCTGATTTCATCCTCGAACGCGACAACTAAAGATTCGTACGCCTCGCTCAGGATTCCCACATAGGTAACAGAGAAGAGAGATGCTAATTGGCAGGTGAGGTCGCAGGTCCGGGTGTAAGAACTTGGGCGCGCGCGTTGGTGGTGATCGCTCCCGGCGGTTCGCGCAGCGCCGCATTGGCATCGGCGAGCAGATCGGATGGGCTCCAGGCGCTATCGCGATACCACTTGGAGACGACTCCGTCCGGAGAAATCACTGTGGTGCTCATCGAATGCACGATCTGATCTCCCGTGCCGCTAAAATACAGTCCGAAAAAATCAGCCACCTCTTTGAGTTCGTTTCGCGGCGCAGCGGCAAATTCCCAGCGGTCGAAAACCGGGCCGCCGGCGGTCTTGCGAAATGTTTCCGCATAGCGTTTCAACACCGCGGGCGTATCGTGCTCGGGATCGAAGCTCACGCTGAGCAAGCGCACTCCTGAAGGCGTCGGCGCACTCGCGCGCGAGGCCGCGTAAACCCGGGCGAAATTCTTCGAGACCAGCGGGCAATATTCAGGATACGGGCAGAGTGTATAGATGAACGTAACCAGCAGCGCGTCGCCGCGAAACGAACTCAAGTGAATGCGCTTGCCGTCCTGATTCACAAACGCAAAATCGGGCACGCGCTCACCCGGCTGTGGTTCGTGCTGCGCGCCGGTGGGGCCTGGCGCCGAGCCGCTTCCCTTCTTCGTCACCATGATGTTTTCAACGTAGGCGCTGCCTACATCCGGCACGACAACGTCAGCGGTGATTTCATCTCCAGTACCCAGACCCGTCAGCGCCTGCGCGGAGCGCACTGTATAGGCCATGGTCATCGCGTCCATGAATCCGGGGATGGCCTGATGATCGATGGTCAGCGAATTATTTGCGGCATCGATTGAGACGATCTTGCCCACCAAGTGAAAGCGCTTGGCCTGCCCTTCCGGCGTCCCCGTTTGCGCAGTCGGCGCGGGCTTGTTGCACGCCGCGAGTACGACGGCAAGGGTCAGTAGAACGACAAAGAAAGCGCCAGGTCGCCGGTATCTGGGTTGTGGCATGTGTCGCATGGTTCTTCTTCGCCTCTCGTTTTCCAATCGCTCCACCAAATTGTACGCGGTCGGCCGCTAATAGTGAAAGTGGTATCGCACCTCGACGTAGATTTGCCGCGGATCGTTATAGTGAAACCCTCCGAATGTCAGGCTATCGTCGAGCAGCACGCGGCGGTTGGCCACATTCAGCATGGTCACCGAAACGATGTATTTGTCGCCGAAGCTCTTCCCGAACGAAAGATCGAACGTCGTGTGTTGCGGTAGATAGTTCCCGGGATACTGCGCGTCCGGCATTCCGTTCGTAAATCCCGAGCCGTAGTACACATTTGTCGACGCGAACGCCTGCCAGGGAAGATTCGCGTTGAAGCCCACATTCAGCGTGTTCCTCTGATCGTGATCGACCGGCGAATACACTGGCGGCGGTTCGCAGTCCGGTGGCGCGGGATTGGGACAGATCAGGCCTCCGGTGAAAGGTCCGGCCGACTGCGCGATTTGATTCGAATACGCCAAGTGAAACTGGCCGCGATTCCAGAGCCTCGGCGAGCGCAGCGTAAGCTCCCAACCTTGAATCAAGGCTCGATTCCATGTGAGCGGCCAGAAGAGATTCGATTCTCCGATGTTGCTGTGATCCAGCCAATTCCGCGCGTACGTTTGGAAGTTGTCGGCGTCGAGAGCCCATCCGCGAAAAGGAATCGTCACGCCGATCTGATATTCCTCGTCACGCTCGCCATGCAGGGGAGCGAACGTCAGGTTTTGGCTGTTGGCCAGACCGAGCAGCGGGCCCGTAGCCGTCAAAAGAGGTGGCGCCTGATAATAGTCTCCATAGAAGGCGCGAAGCACCCAATGTAACCGCGGAATCTTCACGGCGATGCCGAAGCGCGGATCCACTTCGTTCTCCACAATGTCCGCCGTAAAGCGCGACTGGCGAAACCCGGCGATCAGAGTCAGCCAGGAAGTGGGCTTGAACTTGTCGCTGACGAATATCTCCTCAAGCCCTCCTGTAATGGCGGCGGAAGAAGGAGGGAAGTTTTCGCTGCCGTCCGTGAATTGATTGTTGAAAAAATTGTTTTGGCGCTGGCCAAATCCATACACGCCGGCCTGAATGTCGTTTTCCCAGATTATGGCGTTCACGGACGCCTGTAGGCCTCCGTAATTTGCCTTCTGATTCGCGTCCGTAATGACGGGAAAATCCGTCGCGCCACCCCGGTAGTTCGCGCTGTTGTAGTGATAAAACGGCGAAACGGTAAGCAACAGATTGGGGTTGAACGTATGCACCCATGAGAAAGCGACGTAGCCGTCGGTCTCGTGCTGCCCGTCGCGAAGTTGACTCGTATCGTAGACCTGGTTGTCCGCCGAGTTGGGATCCGGATCGTATGGGATCTGGTAATAGTCCTGCCGCAGAGAAGTGACCAGCCGAAATTGGTTTGCGGAGTCGGGGTTGAATATAAACGACGCGAATCCTCCGTAGCCGTTCTCCGCATCGTGGAACACTTGCCCAATGGGAGTCTGAAGCCCGTAGTTGGAACGATTTCCGTTCAGGCTCGCATAGTAGGCGAAGCGCTCCGTGTGCCCGCCGCAATTGATCTGGTCGTTGGTTTGATAGAAATTCCCAAGGCTCGTGACCAGATCGCATTCCCGGTCACGCTCAAAACCGGTACGCGGCACGACGTTGAAAACTCCGTACGTCCGGTCGCCATAATCTGCTTCGTAGCTCCCTCTTAGTACCTCGAAATAATCAATATCCTTCGGATCGATCTGCGGTCCCAGATTCGTCGCGATATTCGTGTTGGGTATCGGCACGCCGTCGATCAGCCAATCGACCTGATGGCCTCCTCGCATGTGCAGCATGTCGTGCGTCTCGTAGGAGCCCGGCACGTAGTCGGTAATCATTTGCAGGCTGTTGGAGCGGTCCGCGCCCGGAGTCTGCGCAATATCCGCGCGCGCGACGAGCGTCGCTGGGGTCACCGAATCGACGTTAGCCACGTCTGCGGCCGCCGTGACTGTTGTCGTCTGACTCACCGTGGCGAGTTGCAGTTGAAAATGGAGAATCGGCGACGATTCCGAAGCCACCGTCACGGTTTGCTGCGCGCCTGAAAAACCACTCTTCTTCACCGTCACCAGGTAGTCGCCCACCGGCACGGCCGTAAATGCAAACCCGCCATCCTGGTCCGTTTGCGCCGTCTGACTCCACGCGGAGCTTGCGGATTTGAAATGCACCTCCGCGCCGACGATGGGCCGGTGCTGCGGATCGTGGACGATCCCACGAACCGTGCCAAAAATAGTTGCCCGTGCGACGGCGCACGTGAAAAACACGACGAGCAGAGACATAACTGCTTTCCGCATGGAACACCCTTCCCAATGGATTCTTGGACTGCGCTGGAAGAGGTGTTAAGACCGCGGAGGATTGAATGGTGCGGAGATAAAGCCGGGAGCAATCGACTGCGTCCGATCCAGAACATCTTGGCGAGCGGCGCCAGGTTCCGGCAGAGTGACGAGAGCCTCAGCCGTCGTGGGCGCCATTGGAGAATTCACGCCATAGTCGGAAGCCGCCGGCGTGCCCATGCCGCATTTTCCTTGGCCGCCGCAACGGCTGCAGGACGCGCCCTTGCCGTGGTCACTCGAGCCGTGGGCGGCACAGATCGGGCACTCCGATCTCTGGCAAGCCTCGCCTCGCGCGAAGAGAGCCAGCGGAACCGCGACGAGCGCAATGGTCACGAGAATAGCTTGGACGCGGCGCACGCAGCTATGCTACCACACCGCTGCTGCCGAAAACAATTTCCCGCCGCGCGGCTCGGGAACAGGTCGAATGACACGCTCTTGCCTTTGTAGCGGCCGCCTTTAGGCGGGCGTTTTTTCTCGGCGTACGTTGCTTTGCGAGAAACCTTCGCGGTACGCTCGTGAAATCGTGCTGCCCTTCAAGCTCATCTATCACGATGGCTACGACCTCCGTTTGGGCGCGCACGTCTTTCCCTCGCAGAAGTTCCGGCTGATTCGCGATCGCCTGATCGAAAGCGGCATCGCCACGCCGGACGATTTCCTAACGCCCGATCCCGCCAGCGACGAAGACGTCCTGCGCGTTCACTCGCAGGATTACGTCTACAAACTCAAGAACGGCACGCTCAGCCACGACGAAATTCTGCGCATGGAGATTCCCTACTCAAAGGAGCTCATCGACGCGTGCTGGCTTGCCGCCGGAGGCTCAATCCTGACGGGCCGGCGCGCGCTGGCGGACGGTTGGGCAGCCAACATCGGCGGCGGACTCCACCACGCCTATCCCGACCACGGCGAAGGTTTCTGCGTTATCCACGATGTAGCCGTCGCCATCCGCCGCCTTCAATTCGACCGCGCCATCGAGCGGGCCATCGTGGTGGACACGGACGTGCACCAGGGAAACGGCACGGCCGCGATTTTCCGCGGCGATGACACGGTGTTCACCCTCTCGATCCACCAGGAGAATAATTACCCGTATCCCAAGCCTCCTTCGACCGTGGACATCAACCTGCCGGACGGCCTCGGAGACGATGACTACCTCGCGATTCTCGAAAAACATCTCCACTCGGCATTTCACGATTTTTCGCCGCAGCTTTTGTTTTACGTTGCCGGCGCCGATCCCTATCGTGAGGACCAGTTGGGAGGACTTGCGCTAACTATGGACGGCCTCGCGCGACGCGACGCGCTGGTCTATGACTATGCGCGCCGCAACGGAGTACCGGTGGCAAGCGCTCTTGCGGGAGGTTACGCGCGGCGACTGGCCGATACGGTCAGCATCCACATCGGTACGATTCTCGCGGCACGCGATGCGGCGCTCGCAACGAAGCGCCAACCCTAACGCGGCGCAGCCGCGCCCAGGGCCATCTGAATCGCCAGTGTGAGCGATTCGTCCACACCTTCCGGCGGCAGCCCATCAATGCGGTAAGCAATTTCACCGGAGCGGCCCATCAGTAGCACCGTTGGCAGCGAATCGACTTTCAGGAAATCGTCCAGGCCGTCGGCGTAAACCACTGGAACGTCCCATTTTTGATGTGCGAGAAACGGCGCAACCTGCGTTTCGTCTTCATCCACATTTACAGCCAGGAATATGACGTCCGGATTCTTGGCATAGGCTGTGGCGACGCGATTGAACTGCGGTTCGAGTTCCCGGCAAGGGCCGCACCACGTAGCCCAAAAACTGAGCGCGACGATTTTACCCTTTAGCTGCGCGAGCGGCATGGCGGCGCCGTCCGAACGGCGCACCACAAACGCAAAGGCATCCTTCGCTTCCTTGTTCGCGGCGGCTGCCGGGGCTTGTGCATCCGTCGGCGGCGCGGAAACACGATCGTAGGCTGCGAGGATCGCCTCGCCCAATCCGCTATCGCTGCCGTGCCCTTGCCGCCAGACGTTCCCGAGCTTGCGGCGAACGTCCAGGCGATCCACGCGGCCGACGGGCCCGTCTTCAGGCAGCACGAAGGCCAGCAAATACTCCTCGGTGGACGCGGTAATATCCTGCCGCAGCTCGGCGATTTCGCCCAAGCCCTTGGCGGCCAGAGCGTTGGGAAGCACGGCATAGCTCTGCGAAAAATCCTTAGCCGCATCGGTATTGTCGTGCTGAGATTTTTCGATCCGTCCGCGCGCGTAATACAGCGTCGCGCGAACCTGATCCTGCCCCGCGCGCCACTCCGCCTGCGATTCCCGCGCCGGTTTCTCTTCCGGCGATTTTTCCGCACGGTCCAGCACGCGGGTCACGTACCCGGCCGCGCGCGTAAGGCTCGCATCATCGCCGCGCTGTTCCAGAAGATTCGCCGCGAGCAGCATCATGTCCGAATCGTCCGGATGAATCGCGATCAGCCGCTCCGCATACTCGACAGCGCATGCAGCATCCTGAACCTGCTGGCAAGCCTCGACAAGCGCCCGGTAGACACCGGCCTTACGAGGTGTATCCGGATATTTTTGAAGGTAGTTTCTGAGATTGCGGACCATCGCAGCGCTATCGTTGCCGGATTCTGCAAGCGCGCGCTCGAGTTCCGCCTCGGCTCCGGACTCTTTGTTTGTCTGGGAATCGGAAGATCTTTGCACGCGGGAAGTAGGTGGCGCGGAATTCTGCGCCCTGGCAACTTTCACTCCGGTGAGAGCTACCGCGAGAAGTATCAGCCACGCAGCACCCCGGCAAATCCCCCTGGCTGCACAAAATCGGGTGCACATGCGCAGGATGTTCATGGCCTTACTGGAAATCCATCAGAACGTCCACGGTCGCCGTAGCAGGATTGGTCTGTAGGAAGTGCCCGATCTTGTCGTAGTGGACGGGAAGCCCGGCGAAGGCCTGGGTTATTCCGTGGCTGAGAAATTCCTGAAAGATGTCGTCGTCGAAAACCGCTCCCGGCGCGATTTTCCATGCCGCACGGATGCGCCGTTCACCCTCGACGGAAAGGCCCGTGAGGATAAGTTTGCCCATGCGGTATCGAGGACCCTCGGAAATGGCGCCCGTATAGGTCGCCTGCCTCGTGCTGTCATCGAGCCGGCCCACCGGCTTCACGTCGGCATCGAGATAACCGAGGTGACGGTATGCGGTGCGCACGCTCTCCCAGCCGGCCTCAATTTTCGTTCCGTCCGCGGCATCGCCCTGATGCAGCGGAATGAACTGCTGGAGGTCCAATGTAGAGATCGCCGAATTGCCGCTCCACGAAACGCCGCCCCAGACGAAGGCCGGCCCAGGCTCTATTCCGACTACAACCGTCGCGTTCTTGGCAGCGGCTCCGGTAACTCCCTCCGGAAACCGGCAGATGGGCGCAACGAAGCGCACATGGAGAAAGGCGTGCGCAAGGTACACCGGCCGCACCTGCTCGACCTCGAAGATGTCGATTAGGGCGCGCGAGTAAGGCTGGCCCACCACATCGGTCAGCCGCGTATGGATCGCATGATCGTTTTGCGCCACTGCGTCGCTGAAATCCACAGCGGCGACTTTCACGTCCGACTGCTCGACGTGGAACTGCTCCGTCTGGGCGCCGCTGAGGGCCGCCGTCGTCATCACGTGCGATACGCGCGAGAAAACACCGCGTGAGGCGATCAGCTTCTCGAGCGCGCCCGAGATGGCGTCCAGCACCGTGCCGCCCGTCGGCGCGTTGCCGTCGAACAGCGCGCCGGACTTCTGTATCGCGGCAATCAGCTGGTCATCGCTGAACCACGGAAAATTGTCGAACGAAACGAGGACGCCCGGAAGATCCTTCACTTGATATTCGGCGCGCACACCCGTGTCGAGACTTGTGTAACGATATTGAACGCTGCTGAACACGCCGAGCTGCGCCAGATCGTTCGCGGCTTTCTGAAGATCGTCACGCGTGACCATCGCGCCCGGATGCAAGCCGATAGCCGCCGCGACCTGCTCGGAGCGAAATCGCGCCGACCCGGTCACCTGAACGGATTCGAGCTTAGCCGCGTCTCCCGTACCGGCTTGCCCCAGCGACACCGGAGGCAAGAGCAAGGCAGCGATGAACAAGAGTGGAAAAGCACGCATAAATGGGAAAGTAATGGACCGCATTCGGGAAATCAACCTCAGCATCCCGCCGGGCGCATCCCCCGCTACTCGACGGTGACGGACTTGGCCAGATTGCGCGGCTGGTCGACGTCGCAACCCCGGCGCACGGCTATGTGATAGGCCAGCAGTTGCAGTGGCACGATTTCCAGTATCGGCGCAATCAATTCTGGCGCGGCCGGAATTTCGATCACATGATCAGCGGCTTCGCGTGCCAAGTGGTCGCCTTCGGTCACAACCGCGACTACGATTCCGTCTCGCGCCTTTACTTCCTGCATGTTCGAGACGGTTTTCTCGTAAAGAATCATCGACTCCGGGTCCGATTCATCGCGTGTGGCGATCACCACCACCGGCAGATTCTCGTCGATTAAAGCGTTGGGGCCGTGCTTCATTTCGCCCGCAGGATAGCCTTCTGCGTGAATGTAGGAGATTTCCTTCAGTTTCAGGGCGCCTTCGAGCGCAATGGGGTAGTGAATGCCGCGTCCTAGATAGAGAAAATCCGTGTGGCGGAAGAACTGCCGGCTCAACTCTTCGATCTGCCCATCGTGCTCGAGAATGGTGCTGATCTTGTGCGGGATAAGCATCAGCTCCTGCATCAGTGATTGCGACTTCGGGGCAGAAAGCTTGCCGCGGACTTGTCCCAGGTATAGCGCTGTGAGCAACAACGCGGTGAGCTGGCCGGTAAAAGCTTTGGTCGAGGCCACGCCGATTTCCGGGCCGGCGTGCGTGTAGATAGTTCCATTCGACTCGCGCGTGAGCATTGCGCCCACCACATTACAGATGGCGATAACCTTGGCGCCCTTGCGCCGCGCTTCACGCTCTGCGGCCAGCGTATCCGCCGTCTCGCCCGATTGGCTGATAGCGATGATCAGGCTGTTCTTGTCGACGATGGGATCGCGATACCGGAACTCGCTGCCGTAATCGACTTCCACGGGAATCTGCGCCAGCCGCTCGATCATGAATTTTCCCGCCAGCCCGGCGTGCCAGCTGGTCCCGCAAGCCAGTATCTTGACGTTCTGGAAGTTGCGGAATTCCTCCTCGGAAATATCCATTTCATCCAGAAACACGCGCCCGGTCTCCTGCGAGATCCTGCCCAGCAGCGTGTCGCGCACCGCGCGCGGCTGCTCGAAGATTTCCTTCTGCATGAAATGCTTGAAGCCACCCTTTTCCGCCATGATCGGATCCCAGGTGATGTGCTGGGCCTGACGCTGGATCGGGTGGCTCTCGAAATCGCACAGTTGCACGCCCTGCGGCGTCAGGATAGCCATCTCCCCGTCGCCCAGGAAGAAAACGCTGCGGGTGTGCTGCAGAATCGCGGGAATGTCGCTGGCGACGAAAAACTCGTGATCGCCAAGTCCCACCACGATCGGCGGACCCAGACGCGCGGCCACAATCTTATTTGGGTCCTTCGTCGACACCGCGACGAGCGCGTAGGCCCCCGTCATCGCCTTGACAGCCTTCTGCACCGCAACTTCGAGCGGCGCATCCTTGGAGAATTTCTCGATCAAGTGAGCGATGATTTCCGTGTCGGTTTCTGTAAGAAGCTTGTGCCCTTCGGCGATCAGCTGTTTCTTCAGATCTACGTAGTTCTCGATAATTCCGTTGTGCACCACCACGATGTCGCCGGTGCAGTCCCGGTGCGGATGGGCATTTTCCTCCGTGGGTCGGCCATGCGTGGCCCAGCGCGTGTGCCCGATACCGTAAACTCCTTCGAGCGGCGTCGTGCGAATCGAATCTTCAAGGTTGCGCAGCTTTCCCGGGGCGCGCCGGATCTGCATCTTGCCGTTCACTCCCACCACGGCGATGCCTGCGGAGTCGTATCCGCGATATTCCAGGCGCTTCAGCCCCTCCAAAATCAAAGGAACTACACGCTTAGGTCCGATGTAGCCAACGATCCCACACATGGGGTTTTCTTCTCCGATCGCCTGTCTATAGGCGATTTACCTGCATTTAGGGTAGCACAAGGATTAGATGCGGCAACCGGGGGCAGGGGAATTTGTTTCAAACTTGGCTATTGCACCTTGCGATTCGCCCTGGCGAGCCAGCGGCCGGTCGAGTAGCCCCGGGCCGCTGGCTCAACCCCTGATGTTGGACTTAGGAGGTTGGACTAGTTGGGCATCAACACGGTGTCAACAACTTGGATGACACCATTCGACTGAAATACGTCCGGAACCGTGATCGTGGACATTCCGCCCTTTTCATCGCGTAGCATGATTTTTCCGCCGTGCTCCATAGCAGTCAGCGTTCCGCCGCTGACGGTCTTCCACTCCGCTTTACCGTGACCCTCTTTGATCTGCGCACGCATGTCGGCCACGCTCACTCTGCCGGCCACGACGTGGTAGGTGAGAACCTTGACCAACGTATCCTTGTTTTCCGGCTTCAGAAGCATATCCACCGTACCGGCGGGAAGTTTCGCGAAGGCTTCGTTGGTTGGTGCGAAAACGGTGAACGGCCCGGACCCCTTCAGGGTATCCACCAAGCCGGCGGCCTTCACCGCAGCCACAAGCGTGGTGTGATCGGCTGAATTCACGGCGTTGTCGACGATGTCTTTCGTCGGATACATCGTCGCGCCGCCTACCATCGGAAATTGCTGGGCGGCGGCAAACGAAATTGCGGCGAGCAAAAATGCGCAAACAGCGAGCGTATGGCGTGATTTCATTTTATTCCATCCTTTGTGATCGAATTTAAACTGCCGCCGGTAGTACGAACGCCGTGGGATTTTGGATTTGCTTTTTTTGGGAATCCCTATCGCCTCTTGGCAGGGGCGCGGCGACCCGTGGTGAGCGAAGCCGCGTCCGTGCCGTACCCGTCGCCTTTGTAGCGGCCGCCTTTAGGCGGGCGTATTGGCTTTCTCATTTTGGCTTCGTCACCGGCCGCGTGCCTGGGTGCCGCATCCTTGTGGTTTGTCTTTCCTCTTAGTGGCACGGCATCCCGTGCCCGCCTTCCGCCCTGGCGCGCCGTCATTCCGAGGCGCGCATCTCGCGCCGAAAAAACTTGTGGTGAGCGAAGCCGAACCATCTCTCTTCGAGGGGGCGCGCTGCTGCTTTTCGATCAAAGTGCATGTCGCCGAAACATCGCCCGAAACATCAGAATTGCGTGGCACATCGCCGAACGTTGTGCTATCTATCTTGTGTGAAGAAAGAATTTCATTCCTCCGTCTTTCAGTTTCATGTCTCTCCCCACGAATTTTTCCGCCTGCTGAGCTACACAGCCAGCTACTTCTAATCGTCCCGACGATTCACGCCACCCGTTCGAGCGGTTTCACAATCCATTTCCGCACAAGGAGAACGCCATGAGCGCATCGGGAGCAGCATTACAAGCAGGCGCAGTCACATCATTCATGAAGAAGCACTACCGGCATTTCAATTCGGCCGTGGTCATCGATGCAAGCGAGGCCTACGTCAGCCATCTTTCGAGCGGTGGCCAGATGTTCGTCACGCTCGCGGGAGCCATGAGCACCGCCGAACTCGGTATGTCTCTCGCCGAAATGATCCGTCGCGGGAAGGTGCACGGAATTTGCTGTACCGGCGCCAATCTGGAAGAAGATCTTTACAATCTGGTCGCCCACGATCATTACCGGCGCGTCCCAAACTACCGCCATCTCAGTGCCGCGGACGAGAAGGAACTCCTCGATCATCACCTGAACCGCGTCACCGACACCTGCATTCCCGAAGAAGAAGCGATGCGCCGCATCGAACGCTCCGTCATGCAGGAATGGCACGCCGCGGACGGGGGCGGCAAACGGTTTTTCCCCCACGAATTTCTCTACCGCATTCTTCTCGACGGCCGTTTGAAGGAGCACTACCAGATCGATCCGAAAGACAGCTGGATGATGGCGGCCGCGGAAAGAAAGTTGCCGCTCTTTGTCCCCGGATGGGAAGACTCCACGCTCGGCAATATGTTCGCGGCACAGGTGATCAACGGACACGTGAAGAACGCCACCACCATGCGTGGCGGCATCGAATACATGGTCGAACTGGCGCGCTGGTACACGGAAACCGCCGGAAAAACGCCTTTGGGTTTCTTTCAGATCGGCGGCGGCATCGCCGGAGACTTCCCCATCTGCGTGGTACCCATGCTGCACCAGGACCTGAAGCGCGAACACGTGCCGCTGTGGGCCTATTTCTGCCAGATCAGCGATTCCACCACCAGTTACGGCTCCTACTCCGGCGCCGTGCCCAATGAAAAGATCACCTGGGGCAAGCTCGGCATCGACACGCCAAAATTCGTAATCGAATCCGATGCCACTATCGTGGCCCCGCTAGTCTTCGCGTATGTCCTGGGCTGGTAAGTATTTTTGTGAGCAGAGACAATTAGCTAGTTGCCCTATCGGCTCGCCGTAGGCGCACGGCGACCTGTAGTGAGCAAAGCCGAGTCCATGCCGTGCCCGTCGTTTTTGTAGCGGCCGCCTTTAGGCGGGCGTCTTTTCTTGGGGTGAGCGAAGGAACTTATCCCGAACCTGCCTCGCGTCTACAAGGCTATCGCTTCTTGTGTTCAATCGAGGATTTCGAAGCGGAACTCTTCAATCACCGGATTCGTGAGCACATCCTTGGCGACTTGCTCGACCTGCGTTTTGGCTTCCTCGCGGCTCAGTCCATCGAGCTGCAACACGAAAAACTTCCCCTGGCGCACGTCCTGTATCTTCCCGTAGCCCAACGAAGAGAGCGCGCGCTGGATGGTCTGGCCCTGCGGATCGAGCACTGTCGATTTCGGCATTACCCAAACGTGGGCTTTCATTGCTCTCCTGATGATCTCTTGGATTCTCGGCGCCGAAGAGTTCGCCGTGGCGCTAAATATAAATCACTTCTCCCGGCGCCGCTGATTATAGCAGGGCCGCCGATTTCGCCGCCGCACGAAACTCGTCAAGCAGTCGCCGTTTTTCCACCGGTGGCAGAAAAGCCGCGTGAAAGCTCCGCTCCGCCAGGCTCAAGAGCTGCTCGTTCGAGAGCCCCAGCGACGCGGCATGAGAATATTCCGCCAGCAAGTCGGTGTGGAACATTGCCGGATCGTCCGTCGAAAGCGTGACTGGCACTCCCTTTTCTACAAACCGGCAAAGTGGATGCTCCGCCAGCGACGCGTCCCCTTTGCCCGTCTGCTTCGCCAGCGCCCCCGTCGCCACATTGCTCGACAAACAATTTTCCAGAAATACCCTGCGCAATGCCAACAGGTCGGCCAGCGCCGCATCGTGCATCACCGCGATGCCGTGCCCGACTCGTTCCGCTCCTAAAATTTCAATCGCCTCGCGTACCGATTGCGGCCCGCCGATTTCTCCCGCGTGACACACGATGCGTAATCCGGCATTCCGCGCCAGATCGAATGCCGGACGAAAGTGCGCCGCCGCAAACGCCGTTTCATCGCCGCCCATTCCAAACGCTACGACGCCGGACCGTTCGAGTCTCGCCGCCCACCGCGCGACTTCCGATGCCGCCTCCGCGCCAAACTGCCGCGCCGCATCGAAGATCCACGCCACCCGTAGCCGGCTGAACGGCACGCTCTGCGCCGTTTCGCGAATCGCCTCGAAGTTCGCCTCCACGTCCTGCATGCGGCGGACCATCACACCCGCTGAAATTGTGATCTCCGCATAAACCACATTCTGCCGCAGCAACTCCTCGGCCAGCCTGCGGGTAATCAGCGCATAGTCTTCGGGATCGCGCAGGAAGGAAGTGACCCACTTGAACGCTTCGATGAATCCCGCAAAATTCGAGTAGTTGTACCGCTTGACCACATCCGCGGCTTCGAGCTTCACACCGTGCCGCGCCGCCAGCTCCACCGCCGTCTCCGGCCGGATACTGCCTTCCAGATGCACGTGCAGCTCCGCCTTGGGAAGTGCATCGATAACAGTCGGCTTTCGCGCCGTCGCCCTATCCCCTGCGTTCGTCATTATCAGTACCCCGGTAGCGCCGGTCGGCCCGCATTGATCCACGCCGTCATCCAATAGGAGCCCACATCGGTCGCTGCGTCGGAAAGCTGGCGAATCAAAATCGCTCCCGCTTGCGCGTAGAAGCGGTCGTAGTATTCATCGCCGTAACTCGTCAAGCCTTCATGCGCGCGGCGATCCTGCAGCAGCACGTTGTCGAGCCAGGCATGCGCGCCCAGGGTCATCTCGAAGGCATAACCCGTCGGATCTCGCACCACCGCCGCCTCATTCGGTTTCACGAAAAAGAAAAGCTGATAGCGGTCGACCAGCGCGGAGTTGAAGCGCGCGTTCACTCCCGGCTGGTCAGAGAGCTTGCCGTCGGAATTGATGGTGGTATTAAAAGGATCGTGCGCCGCGGTCACGTAATGTGCGAGCAGCGCGGCATTCAGCTTGGCTTCCTCCCAATTGTGATCGCGCAAAGCCATGGTCAGCTTCTGGCTGTACAACCCTATCTCCCAGGGCAGCAGTCCGTAGGTTTCCAGCGTCTTGCGCCCGTACTTCGAAAGGGCCGCCGGATAGCTGCGCGGGAGCATTGCAAATGGAAATTGCCCGTAGTGGTCCAACTGGATGAAGCTGTTGCGCTGTTCTGCCGGGCTGCGGTTTTCCGCATCCAACGGATCGCCCACGTGCTGCACTAGAAATCGCCGGTTGCTGGCGAAAAATCCCTGCATTTCATCCGGCAGCGTATCGATCGCTTTGTTGGCGATGAGCCGCTCCGCGTTTTCGTCCCACGCGAAGCACGGGCCGGGCGCAAATAGTCCTGCGAGCACCACGAGCGCTATCGCGATACGAAGACGCCTCCGCGGCATCAACGGGATTCTCCTTTCGGCGCCTGCGCCTGCGCTTGAGCTATTGCCAGAGTGCTGTGCTTGCGTCCGTACAAGTGATACAGCACCAGGCCAATCGCGAGCCACACGAAAAACCGGATCCAATTCATAATCGGGAGTCCCGCCATCAGTAGCAAGCAAGTGAGAATGGTCATCACCGGCGCTATTAAGCCGCCCGGCGCGCGAAACGCCCGTGGCCGATCGGGCTCCCGATACCGCAGAATCAGCACGCCCATCCCCACCAGCGCGAACGCGAACAGCGTCCCAATATTGGACAAATCCGCGAGCGTTCCAATGTCGAGCAATCCCGCCGGAACGCCCACCACGAATCCAGCCACCCACGTCGAAAAATCCGGCGTGCGAAAGCGCGGATGAACCCGGCTGAATACTCCCGGCAGTAGGCCATCCCGCGACATCGCGAACCACACGCGCGCCTGGCCCAACTGGAAAACCAGCAGCGAGGATATCATCCCCATCAACGCGCCAATCAAGACCGCCAGCCGCACGTTGCCGAAATGCAGCCGCTTCATGGTGTTAATCACCGGCGCGGCGTCGTCCAGCAACGACTGCCAGGGCACAAGTCCTGTGAGCACCACAACAACTGCGATGTACAGCACCGAGCAGATCACGAGCGTAGTAATGATGCCGATCGGCAGGTCGCGTTGGGGATTGCGGCACTCCTCGGCAGCGGTCGAAACGGAATCGAAGCCGATATAAGTAAAGAAAATGATCGACCCGCCGGTCAGAATTCCCGGCCATCCGTTGGGAGCAAAGGGATGCCAATTCGCCGGATGGACGTACTCCGCCGCCACGCCCACAAAAATCAGAATGGCGGCGATCTTCAGCAGCACCATGATGTTATTCGTCGTGGCCGATTCCCTGATCCCTCGCACCAAAACCACCGTCAGCAACATGACAATGATGAAGGCCGGCCAGTTAAAACCGAAATGCCAACCGGGCTCGTACAGCGTGTTCCCGGCAAAATCCGTGAGCCCGCCGGGAAGGTAGGCCGGCGTGATCCATCGCAGGCTCGGATGCCAGCCAAACCAATCGAAGAGATCGACAACGTGCGCCGAAAAACCGACGCTCACGGCCATATTCGAAACCGCGTACTCTAAAATCAGATCCCATCCGATAATCCACGCGATCAATTCGCCCATCGTTGCGTATGTGTACGTATAGGCGCTGCCGGCGACAGGAATCATGGCCGCGAGTTCGGCATAGCACAGCGCGGCAAGGCAGCACACCACTCCCACCAGCGCGAAGGAAACGGCGATGGCCGGCCCGGCGCCGGGCCTTCCAAACGTCGCGGAATGGTGAATCAGATATTCCAGCAGCGGAGCGTTCAGGATGGAACTAGCTTCGAATTTCTGCCCTGCGATGGCCGTGCCAATTACGGTGAAAATTCCCGAACCAATCACCGCGCCAATTCCCAGGGAGGTTAAGCTCAGCCAGCCGAGCGATTTCTTGAGCTGCTTCTCCGGCCTTTCGGAGTCGGAGATGAGCTGGTCGATGCTCTTGGTACGAAAGAGTTGCGAATCCAATCGCCACCTTCCCAAGCCATCTCGCGCGCGGCCGGGAAAACTCTACATTGCGCGGTCCCCCGAAGCAACCTGTCCTTCCACCCACCTCCGACGGCGGGTGCCGCATCCTTGTGCCTTTCAAGGGTGCGGTTCTTGACTGCTCTTCTCTGGCCACTACGCCAGCTGTAAATTCGCGTAGCGCTCCAGCAACTTCTTCGGCCCGTGGTCCTGAAAGCTCACCGTGAACTTCCGGTCCTCGCCTTCTCCTTCGACCTGAATAATCGTCCCAACGCCGTATTTCGAATGACGCACCCGCATCCCAATCAACGGATCCTTCGAACCCCGCGTTGCCGACGCAGGAGATGCCGGCCTCGCCGGGGCGCTCCTCGCGCCCGATCGTCCAGCCGGCCCGCCGTAGCCGCCCTGGCCGTATCGCCCTTGCCCATACGGCGTGCGCGTCGAGCGATACCCATACCCCGAAGAAATCTCCGGATCATCCTCATACCGCCGCGTCTCACCGGGCTCGGACTGCGATCCGGGCGCCGCTTCGATCAGCTCCGCGGGAATCTCCGCCAGGAAGCGCGACGGAAGCGAGGCGCGCATGCGATCTTCGCCATAGCTGCGGCGGTACGTCGCCCGCGAAATCAGCAAACTCTTCTTCGCCCTCGTCATGCCCACGTAGAAAAGCCGCCGCTCTTCTTCGATATCCGCGTTCGTGTCGATCGACCGGCTGTGCGGCAACAGCCCTTCTTCGAGTCCCGCCAGATACACAGCGTCGAACTCCAAACCCTTCGCGCTGTGCAGCGTCATCAATGACACCGTCACATCCTCATCGTATTCATCGGTGTCCGCAGTAAGCGCGACGCGATCCAGCAGATCTTCGAGCGTCTGCCCCTGCTCCGTCGCTTCGGCCATCGCGTTCGAAAGTTCCCGCAAGTTGTCCGCCCGCGAAGTGTGCTCGATGTTGTCCTGCTGCTCCACCCAGTCGAGATACCCCGACTGATTCAGCACGCGCTCGATCAGCAGCGCCGGGGAAAGCTCCTCACGCTCTTCGCGCAAGTCTTCAATCAGTTTGCGAAAATATCCCACCGCCCCCGCGAATTTCTTCCCGACCAGGAAGTCGCGGTCTCCGATCGCGTCCCACAGCGATCCGCCGGTTTCCTTCGCTCGTGCTTCCAGTGCCGCCACGCTCGTCGCTCCAATTCCGCGCGTGGGCACATTCAGCACGCGCAGCAGCGCCACATCGTCCTCGGGATGGAAAAGCAGCCGCACGTACGCCAGCGCGTTGCGCACTTCGGCGCGCTCGTAAAAGCTGAATCCGCCCACCACGCGATGCCGCACGTTAAATCGCCGCAGCACCTCTTCGAACGCTCGCGACTGCGCGCCCGTTCGATACAAGACCGCCGCGTGCGCCGTAGGATCGTTTCTCAAAAACGCTCCCAGCTCTTGCCCGATGAATTCCGCCTCGCTCACCGCGTCGCGCGCCTCGTAAAATCGCAGCGGACTCCCGGCCCCCAGCGTCGCCTGCAGCGTTTTCCCCAGTCGATCCGTGTTGTTTTTCACCACTGCCGCCGCCGCGTCGAGAATCGTCTGCGTCGACCGGTAGTTCTCTTCCAACCGGATGATTCGCGCTCCCGGAAAATGCTCGGTGAATCGCTTTAGGTTGCCCGCGCGCGCCCCGCGCCAGCCGTAGATCGATTGATCCTCGTCGCCTACTACGCACACGTTCTTACGCGTTCCAGCCAGCAGCTCGACCAACTCCTCTTGCGCGCGGTTGGTGTCCTGAAATTCGTCCACCATCAAATACTGAAAACGGTCGCTCCAGGCCGCGCGCGCATCCGCGTGCTCGCGCAACAGCTTCACAGCACGCAGCAGCAAGTCGTCGAAATCCATGGCCGCCGCCTTGTGCAGGATTCCGTCGTAGGCGCGAAAAACCTTGGCCGCATCCTGCCGACCCCGGTCGTGCGCCTGCCTCGCGTCGGATTCCATTTCATCCGGCGTGATGCCGTGATTCTTTGCGTGGCTGATCTGGCTGCGTAAGCTGCGCGGCGGATAGTCCTCGGTCGAAAGCCCCAGTTGCAGTATCGCGCGCTTCACCGCCGCGTTCTGGTCGTCGTCATCGTAGATGGCGAAGTCGCGCGGCAACCCAAGGTGCCGGAATTCACGGCGCAAGAGCCGTGCGCAAAAGGAGTGGAACGTGGAGACCCACACGCCCGACGCGTCGCTTCCACTCGACCGCAAAAGCTCGGCGATGCGATCCTTCATCACGCCCGCGGATTTGTTCGTGAAGGTCACCGCCAGGATCGCGCCCGGCGCAACGCCCATCTCGATTAAATGCGCCACGCGATACGTGATCACGCGCGTCTTGCCGGTGCCCGCGCCCGCCAGCACCAGCACCGGACCTTCCGTAGCCAGCACGGCCTCGCGCTGCTTCTCGTTTAGATCGTTAACCGTTGAGGAAGTGTGAGGAGAATGTTCCAAGCAGAGATTCTAGCCGAGCGCTTCCGATTCGGCAATTTAGGTCCCGACCTCAGCCTTTGACGTTTCGGGGCTTGGAAGTTTCGGGTGCCCCATCTGGCGCGCTTTTCGCGACAGGTGGGTCCTCGCCTCGGGCCGGGTGCCGCACCCTTATGCGGACGCTAGACGGGTTTTCGGCTCTCACGCAAGGCTTACGAGAGGAATTACTATGTTCCGATGGTTCGAAAAGCGAGACCGGGGAGACCTTCGCCTCCCCGGACCTCACACCCTTACTGTCCTTCTGCTCTTCTGTTGTATCTCTGAAGTTCATCAACGAGAACGTGTGCGTCATCGGGTACTCGGACGCTCCCGTCCAAAATATCGTGACGTGTAGCTTCTCCATACATCGCTTTGTCGCCACTATGATCGGCCTGAACGACCGTGCCGTCCAAGCTGGCTCCCGCAAAAAGTCCCTTGGTGCGGGAATACGAAAGAACTTCAGCGGTCAGCTTCAGGTCGGTTCCCGCGGAAGCGTCGCGTCCAACCGGACCAGCCGCGACCGTCACGTCCCCGCCCAGCTTAAACTTATCGCTCAGCAGGCTGTGCAGAGCGTGGTCATTCATGAAGAGAAGAACCAAATCGGTCGACGATCCGCCGATCTGATAGCCGACGCTGCCGCCTTCGACCGCCAGAAACAACGGCGCGCTCCATCCCGTCGCTGTCTTGCAAATCGCGAGACCACGCCCATAGTCACCACCGAAAACGAACGCGAACTTCTTGTCGCCCGGAATGATCGCTATGCACCGGGCCTTGTTTAGCGCGCTCTCGGGGATGCTGTCGGGAGCGTTCATAATTTCTCGGAAAACTCGTGCGGAGCTTTGCGTGCGGTTAACGTCGTCCTCTCGGTCTGAAGCGGATGAGACTGCGGGCGTGGCCAAAAATACCGCCAACGCCGACCATGCCAAAATCTGTTTCATCATTTTCCCCTCCATTGTGTCACTTACCAACCCCTACATGATCGGATTTTGTCGAATTTTCCGCCATACGCTAAAGCACGTAAAAGCCCCGGACAGTACCCTTAGTCCTAAGTAGCTAAGTATATGAATACTTGATGGTTATATCTCTGGGGTAATAAGCGGAAGGGACCGATGCGGCACCCGGAGTCTCCAGGTCGCCCGGAGGCCCGACCAACGGATGGATGGGGTTTTCTGTAGTTACTTTCCTATGTGACTATCGACCGGCAGCGGACGCGGAAACCGGCTTGTATCCACTTGTGGATCAGCTCCGACATGAAACTGAACGCGCGAGGCGCGTTCCTATGCGCAGCTTCTATCGCGGTAAGTACTTGAGCTCCCGCTCGCGCGGCGGAAACTTCAAATTAGGGAATACCCGCTGGCTGAAACGGCGCAACTACGAACGGCGAGCCTGGCCCCCGCCGTCGGCTTGGTCTCTTGCACCGTGATATTCTTACTAAATGAGTTTCCGCGTCGCGGCCATCGATCACGTGCTGATAGCAGCGCCCCCGGGATGCGAGGCTGCCGCCAGAAATTTCTATGGCGCGATTCTCGGCATGAAAGAATTGGAGAAGCCGCCCCTGCTGCGCGCTCGAGGTGGCTGCTGGTTCGAGTGTGGCGAGCAACAACTGCATGTGGGCGTAGAATCGGATTTTCGTCCCGCCCGCAAGGCTCACCCCGCATTCGCCGTGACCAATCTCGATCAACTGCGGGAAACTCTCCTCGCTCACGGTATTCCTGTCGTCGAGGACGACGATCTGCCGGATACCCGCCGCTTCCGTGCGCAGGACCCCTGGGGCAACCGCCTCGAATTCTTCGAAATCTGAGCCTAGCCCGCCTTTGACTTTCCGGGTGCCCCATCTGGCGCGCCTTCCGCGACAGGTGGGTCTTCGCTTCGCTCCGTAATAACGCTATCAAAGGCTCCGCGCTACAGGCCCTCGGTCCAAACTCTGCTACAATCGCGCGCTCACGACGAAATCTGCGAATGGCCACTCCCCTCAAGACTCCCCATTGGCTCGCCCATCTGGTCGCCGTCCTCGGCGGCGGCGGAATATTCCTGGTCGCACTTCTCGACTCGTCCGTGCTGTCGTTCCCGTTCATTACCGACGCTCTGTTGATCGAGAGCTCGGTCCAGAAACCTGAGCGCATGCCCTACTATTGCGCCATGGCTGCGTCGGGTTCGCTTGCCGGATGTATTTGGATTTACTGGCTGGCGAAAAAAGGAGGCGAAGCTTTTTTCCATCGCCACGCGCGAGGCGGCGCCGCAAAAATCAAAAGCTGGGTTCAAAATCATGCGTTTCTTAGCGCATTCGTTCCGGGTATTCTGCCGCCGCCATTTCCCTTTAAGATTTTCGTGCTGGCCGAGGGCGTCTTTCAGGTTCCGCTGCGCACCTTCGTTCTGGCCCTTCTTCTGGCCCGCGGGATACGCTACGGCATCGAAGGCATTCTCGCCGTGCGCTACGGAGACGCCGTGCTCACCCTTCTCATCGCGCACAAATCCGCTTTCGCGCTTTCCTTCCTCGCCGTGCTCCTCGTCCTTTATCTAATCAACCGCCTGATTCTCCGCCCCACGCCTCCCGTTTTGTGAAGTCGTTCCGCATGTATCCCCATAATTCCTCACAGAGCCGTTTACCTCTTGCCCGTAGGGGCACGGCATGCCGTGCCCGTCTCGCTCTTGATGTCGCCGTGTAGTTGTAGCGGCCGCCTTTAGGCGGGCGGTTTTTCTTCCCCTCCGGCCGCCTGAACTCGTCCCGAGCTTGACGAGGGAGGTAGGCTTTCGTGCTCCCGTTTGTAAACCGTGGGGATTTTCGCGTATCATCGCGCCACTATAGAGGGCATCGGGAAGTAGGCAAGATATGCCCGATGAGCGGTTGAGAGAGGTTGGCCATCCATTTTCCCGTCTACCTTCCGTTGGGCCCTTTCTTGCTGCATCCGCATCCAGTTTTTGAAGCTCTTGGGTATGCTGCGGGCATTTTTTTGTTCCTATGGCTCCGGGCGCGCTTCGAGGATTCCGTCTCTGATGCTTCCCGATGGTCGGTCATGGCCGCCGCCATCTTTGGCGCAGCAATCGGGAGCAAAGTTCTCTATTGGTTTGAGGACACCCGGATTTCCATCGCGCATTGGCACGATCCGTTCTATCTCTTGGCGGGCAAGACCATTGTCGGCGGGCTGATCGGAGGATTGTTCGCGGTCGAGGCAATGAAGCGGATCATCGGTGAGCGCGTCTCGACGGGTGACCTGCTGGCTCCGCCTCTCGCCCTGGGCATCGCCATTGGGCGTGCGGGATGCTTCCTCACGGCCTTACCGACAACACCTACGGGATCGCGACCCGCTTGCCCTGGGGTGTCGATTTCGGCGATGGAGTATCGCGCCATCCCACCCAAGTCTACGAATCGATTTTCGCCCTGGGCCTGTTCGCATTTTTGTGCCGAATGCTCTTTCGCCCGCACCGCGTCGGCGACGTATTCCGCGCTTTCATGGTCTCGTATTCCACTTGGCGCTTAGCGATCGACTTTCTAAAGCCTGAAATCCGCTTTGTCGGGCTCTCTGCGATTCAACGGGCCTGCGCCGGAATGCTGGCCTACCACGCGCGGGATATTCGCCGTTGGATCGAAACCGACGCAGCCTTGGCCATTAAGCCCGCGAACGATGCCTTTGGCGCTCCCGGGTCACGTCATGCGAGTTGAATTGACTCTATAGTTCTTACGAGGGCACATGGCAAGCACCTGGAAAGAGCGAGTCCCCAAATGGTGGCAAGCATTGCTGATTCTCGTCGGGGGAATTGTCCTCGGGTTGTCGTCCTGCGCCGCACTCCTGTCTGGACTCAGTGACTCGGGAAGCAACATTCTCGCACTGTTCTTCGCTGTCGGGTTTTTTGGGGGCGTAAATAGTTGCGATCTTTGGACTCGTATTGCTGATCAAGAGGCTCATGCACCGATGACCGACCGCGTGCGCCTTTATCTTTTCTATGATGTCGCAGTTTCGATTTGCTCCACGTGCTACCGCAAGGTGGAAGGAAAAATTGTCTTCGAGAGCGGCGACGTCTTCTTGTTAAAACGGTGCCCCGAGCACGGCCACGAAAAAATTCTAATGGCCGATGATGTTGACTACTATCGCCGTTGCCGTGAGGTTTTCATCAAGCCGCCCGAAATGCCGCAGGTTTTCAATACTCCCGTGAACTGGGGCTGCCCGTACGATTGCGGTCTATGCGCGGACCACCAACAGCACTCCTGCCTGTCGCTCGTCGAAATCTGCGACGCCTGTAATCTCGAATGCCCGGTTTGCTACGCGGAAAGCGGCCCAGCGCGCCAGCAGTTCCGCCCGCTTTCGCTGATCGAAGCCATGCTCGACGCGGTTGTCCGCAATGAAGGCCAGCCGGACGTGGTCCAGATTTCGGGCGGCGAACCCACGTTACATCCCGAGTTTTTTTGCCGTGCTCGATGCCGCCAAGGCGCGCCCCATTCGCCATCTGATGGTCAACACCAACGGCATTCGCATCGCCCGGGAGCCGCATTTCGTCAAACGCCTCGCCGGCTACATGCCGGACTTCGAGGTCTACCTGCAATTCGATTCGTTCGAGAAAGAAGCGCTCGTCGAACTGCGCGGTGCCGACCTTCGCGCCGTACGCGAACAGGTGCTTGAAAACCTGAATCGCTACGACATTTCCACCACTCTCGTCGTCACCCTCAAGAAGGGACTAAACGATCGTGAAATCGGTCGCATCATCGATTTCGCCCTCACTCAGAAATGTGTCCGTGGCGTGACCTTACAGCCTATTCAAGCCGCGGGACGCCTCAAGCACTTTGATCCCGCGGCGGACCGCCTAACCCTCACAGAGGTACGCCGCCGCATCCTCGAACAGACCCCGGGATTCCGGTCCGAAGATATCATTCCCGTTCCGTGCCATCCCGACAGCCTGGCGATGGCCTACGCCCTCAAACTCGACGGCCCGGTGGTTCCCCTAACCGGCCTGGTCGATCCGCAGGTGCTCATCAATGGCGGCCGGAACACGATCCTTTATGAGCAGGATCCCGCGGTGCGCGACGGCGTCTTCAAGCTCTTTTCCACCAATCATTCACCCGAATCCGGCGCTCGCACGCTGCGCGATCTCCCCTGTTGCCTGCCTCAGGCTGCCGTTCCAGAGGAATTGGGCTACGCCAACATCTTCCGCGTGCTCATCGTGCAATTCATCGACGCCTATTCGTTTGACGTTCGTTCCGTGAAGAAAACCTGCATCCACATCGTCCATCCCGATGGCCGGTTGATACCGTTCGATACCTACAACATGTTCTATCGCGATTCGCTTGAGCAAACGCGCCTGGGTCCGCTGCGTCAACGGTCGGCGGAAATGGCCGCGGCGATTGCGCCCGCCACATAGCCGATCGATTCGCGCCTCTCGCATCAAAAGTCTGCGCCACAACTGCAAAACCGGAACTTCAGCGGCTAAAACAGATCTGATAATTGCAGGACTTATGAGGTCACCAACCAACACCAATTGGCAGGGGGTCTAAGGATTTTATGTAGCGCCGGAGTCTTCAGGCCGGCAGCCTTTGCCTAGGGGTTCTCATCGGTTGCGAAGCGCAGACCCTGCTCCGCGACTCGCTCACCGCTGTCGAGATCGACGCGCACCACAATATTGTCCGCTCCCCTGTCGCCGCTCGCAAAACGCAGGTCGCGTATCTCCACTCGATACCCATCCTCGCGCCGCGCAACCATTGCCAGCGGAAACTTCGCGTAACGCAGGAACCGCCGCGCCGCATCCGTGTGCTCGGCAACATCAAGCGCCGCCGAATCGCCCGGCTTGTAGTGCGTCACGCCGCGATCGACATCGAAGTCCGCGCCAGGCCGGGCGTTTACCTCTACTTCTTCGATGGTGTTGTCGGTAACCGCGAGGCCCCGCCATACAAGCGGATTCGAGGACGCCGGAAGAGCCCCCGCCGCAAGCGGTATCTCCCTGTGGTATTCCCGCGCCAGCAGCAAATCGATTGCCCGCGAATGCAATTCTTCCCGCGCGCCGAGATACACCGCCACCAGGACGAGCGCAATCGCGGCTGAAATCCGGCCGCTGCCCTTCCGGCGCTCGCCCACCTCTTCATTCACCAATTTGAAAAGCAGCGGCAAAATCAACGCGACGCCAAGCAGCAGAACAATCCACAGATCGAACTCCGCGCTCAGCGGCCAGCCGAACCAGCGCGTGTAAAACGGCCACAATAGCTGCACGCCCACACCGCCCGCCAGATCCAGCAGCACGTGGCCCAGAACCCCAATCGCGCACACCATCGCCGCCGTCCAAAAGGCCAACGGAACCCACGGATCCTGGATCACGATCCCGTCCGGGTCGATCGGCGCCGGCGGCTTGACGGGAAACTTCCGATCCAGCGCGCAGAACGCGCCCGCCACAGCGCACGCCGCCACCGCGCCTCCCGCTACCGAATGAAGGGCCGCATGATGCAGCCGCAGAAACGCACTCGCGCCGCCAACGTAGCTGGCGTAATCAAGATCCGGCACGACGCCCGCAACGACGAGCATGGCGGTCCCGAACCGCGGCAAGTGCCGCTGTCCGGCTCGCGCGACACCCAGTGACACCAGAGCGTGTGTGAACGGTTCCACGGTTGTGCGGCGAAAGAGCGAGGCTAAATTAGTTGAAGCGCTGACCTATTGGAAGCACTGATTTACCAGCAGCAGGAATTACCCGCAGCGCTAATGCAAAACCGGAGCCACAATCGACAGCGCATCCGGCACAATTCGAAACGCCATCGGCAATCGCCCCGCCGGCTCGCCGTCCACCTGCGCGAACACCGGCTCGCTGCCCGCCGGCTCGCAAATCGTTTCCGTCGCCTTCCACGCTTCGATACCGTCCATGCTCCGCAGCCGGCCCATCCACAGCGCGGGCAGGCACATCAGGTACGACGCGCGGCTCTTCTTCGAATTCGTCAGAAACTCGAATGAATTCTCATACAGGCTCGCGCCCGTCGTAATCTTGAACGGCCCGCCGTAGTGCGCCGTCCGCCCCGCCACGATGATCG
>Ga0302326_10004811_pt1 | contig 31082 bp, 29 predicted proteins | sample Palsa_T0_3_FD_202264 | JGI IMG/M metagenome (GOLD analysis project Ga0302326, IMG submission 202264) | Peat permafrost microbial communities from Stordalen Mire near Abisko, Sweden - Palsa_T0_3 | ecosystem: Environmental > Terrestrial > Soil > Palsa > Peat permafrost | place: Sweden: Abisko... | reverse complement strand
CTCGTCAGCCCAAGCTGTGGATGTTCCAACCATTTGGTCGATATAGGGATTCACGTTGAATCTCCAGTCAAAACAAGACCCGTCGGCAGTGTCCATGCCCGCCCATACACCCATGATGCAGCAGTATCTGCGGGTGAAGGCCGAGCATTCGGACAAACTTGTTTTCTACCGCATGGGCGACTTCTACGAACTGTTCTACGATGATGCCGAGCGCGCCGCACCGTTACTCGACATCACACTTACGGCGCGCGGCGCTTCGGCCGGTGCGCCGATTCCAATGGCCGGCGTGCCGTACCACGCGGTCGAACAGTATCTTGCCAAGCTGATCAAGCTCGGCGAGTCGGTCGCGATCTGCGAACAGATCGGTGACCCGGCCACTTCCAAGGGGCCGGTCGAGCGCAAGGTTACGCGCATCGTCACGCCCGGCACAGTCACGGATGCGGCGCTGCTCGAAGCCAAACGAGATTGCCTGCTGGTCGCGCTCGCACCATCAAGCCAGCGCATCGGACTTGCCTGGCTCGATCTCGCCGGCGGCCAACTGTACTTGCGCGATCTGCCGGTATCCGAGCTTGCAGCCGAGCTCGAGCGCCTGGACCCTAGCGAGCTGCTATACCCCGAGGGGACGACCCCGGCTTCAGGCGCACCGTGGCGCGACGGTGTGCCATCCCGCGCGCTGCCACCTTGGCAATTTGATGCCGATGCCGCGACGCGGCGCCTGACGGCGCAACTGGGCACACACGATCTGGGCGCATTCGGCGTCAACGATGCGCCACTCGCGGTGCAAGCGGCAGGTGCCCTGCTGCACTATGTGCAAGCAACTCAGCAGACGCCGTCCTCGCTGGAGCACATTCGTTCGCTCGCCGTTGAGCGTGGTGGTGATCATCTTGCGCTCGACGCCGCGACACGGCGCAATCTCGAAATAACCGAAACGCTGCGCGGCGAACCGGCACCGACCCTGTTGTCGCTGCTCGACGCCTGTGCCACCGCCGCAGGCAGCCGGCTGCTGCGACAGTGGCTCGCCAATCCGCTGCGCTTGCGCGAGATCCCGCTCGCGCGCCACGCTGCAATCGTCGAACTGATTGCCAGCAAATCGAATCGAGAGCGTCTGGTCACCGAACTCAAACGCACGGTCGATGTCGGGCGTATCACGGCGCGCATCGCATTGGGTAGTGCGCGCCCGCGAGACCTTGCCGGACTGCGCGACACGCTCGCCCGCATGCCTGCGCTCGCTGCTGCCGTCGCGAGCACGCCGGCAGCCTTGCTTGCGGATGCGGGAACGGCGCTCAAGCTCGACCCGCATTGGGCCGCGCTGCTTGAATGCGCCATCGCTACCGAACCCGGCGCGATGCTCCGCGACGGCAACGTCATCGCGCGCGGATACGACGCCGAACTAGACGACTTGCGGGCGGTTCAGGACAACTGCGGTGCGTTCCTCATCGAACTGGAAAGCCGCGAGCGCGCTCGTACCGGCATCGGCAGCCTCAAGGTCGAATACAACCGCGTGCACGGCTTCTACATCGAGGTGACGCACACGCACGTCGAGCGCGTTCCCGACGACTACCGCCGTCGCCAAACCCTCAAGAACGCCGAGCGCTACATCACGCCGGAGCTCAAGGCATTCGAAGACAAGGCGCTGTCGGCTCAGGACCGCGCGCTTGCACGCGAAAAAGTGCTCTACGAGGCGTTGCTCGCGGAATTGGCCGCAGCGATCCCCACACTGCAGCGCGCGGCGCAGGCGCTGGCCACGCTGGACGTGCTTACCACACACGCCGCGCACGCCGAGGCTCAGGGCTGGGCGCGGCCGACGTTCGCCGCAACGGCCGGGCTGGCGATCCGCGGCGGCAGGCATCCGCTGGTCGAAAGGCAGGTTGAGCATTTCATTGCCAACGATCTCAGGCTCGATGCGTCGCGCCGAATCCTCATCGTCACCGGGCCGAACATGGGTGGCAAATCGACCTACATGCGCCAGGCCGCCATCATCGCGCTGCTTGCCTGCTGCGGCCTTTTTGTGCCCGCCGAGGCGGCGGAGATCGGACCGCTTGATGCGCTCTACACGCGCATCGGCGCCGCCGATGATCTCGCCGGCGGACGCTCAACGTTCATGGTCGAAATGACCGAGGCCGCGTACATCCTCAACCGCGCGACGCGCGAGAGCCTGGTCATCATCGACGAGATCGGGCGCGGCACTTCTACCTTCGACGGGCTCGCCCTGGCGTGGGCGATCGCGCGTGCGCTAGCGCAGGACAACCGCAGCCTGACCCTGTTTGCAACGCACTACTTCGAGCTGACTGCGTTGCCCTCGGAGTTCGAGGGCTGCGCCAACGTCCATTTCGACGCGGTCGAACACAAGGACGGCATCGTCTTTTTGCACGCGGTCGCCGAGGGTCCGGCCAGCCGCAGCTACGGCTTGCAGGTTGCGAAGCTCGCCGGCGTTCCGGTCGACACCATTCGCCAGGCTCGCGCCTACCTCGCCCGAATCGATCGTTTCAGCGCACGGCACGACGCGCATCGCGACCTGTTTGCGGCAGGTGCTCCGGCGGAGGCGCCCGCGAGCGAAACATCCGCGGCGCTGGATCGGCTCGCGCTCCTCGATCCGGACGCACTCTCGCCGCGCGAGGCGCAGGTCGCGCTCTACGAGCTCAAGCGCCTGGCGCAACGGTAATCCGACGCAGCCCGCGTCGCGTTCAGTGATGGGCTCCGGGGCCGTGGACGTGTCCGTGCTCGAGCTCGTCCGGCGTGGCTTCGCGCACGTCGAGCACCCGGCAGTCGAAACGCAGACGCTGACCAGCCAGCGGGTGATTGCCGTCGATGACGACCTTGCCATCGGCAATGTCGGTCACGGTGAATATCCGAGTCGCGCTTTCGTCGTCGTCGACGGCCTCCTCGAATTGCATTCCCACTTTGACGTCGTCGGGAAACCGATCCGGGGTTTCGACCCGAACAAGTTCGGCGTCGTATTCGCCGAACGCATCGTCGGGCTCGAGCAGGACCGAGCAGGCCTCTCCGGTCGTCTTGCCGCTGAGCGCCTCCTCGATTCCAGGGAAGATGCCATGATGTCCACCGTGCAGGTAGCTGATCGGCGCGCTCGTTTCCTCGATCAGTTCGCCGGTCGCGGAATAGAGCTTGTAGGTAAGGGTGACGACGGTGTTGGCAGAAATCTGCACGATGCGTTTCCCAAGCGATGGTCGGACCGCGCCGCGAAGAGCGCGCGCCATTGTAACCCAGTGCGGCGCGGCTGCCTCGCCCGCGCCAGGGCCTGCCTCAGTGGCTATAATCGGCGCATGGATGCTGCGCTCCTGGGCGGCGCACCGCGGCGTTTTTTGCAGCGCTACTGGCAACAACGGCCGCTACTGATCCGGCAGGCAATCTCCGGCTTTCGCGGTCTGTTGTCGACGCGCGAGCTGTTCGCGCTTGCGGCACGCGACGACGTTGAATCGCGCCTTGTCATGCGCGAGCGCGGGCGCTGGTCGCTCACGCACGGCCCATTCCGGCACGCCGATTTGCGCGCGCTGCCGGAGCGCAACTGGACGCTGCTCGTGCAGGGCGTCAATCTGCATCTGGCCGCCGCCGATGCGCTACTGCGCCGCTTCGCCTTTCTGCCGTATTCGCGCCTCGACGATTTGCTCGTCAGCCACGCCGTTCCGGGAGGCGGTGTTGGCCCGCACGTTGACTCCTACGATGTCTTCCTCTTGCAGGGCGCGGGCCGGCGCCGTTGGCGTATTGGCACGCCACGCGATGCGGCGCCGAAGCCGAATCTGCCGCTCAAGATCCTCGCCCGTTTTCGACCCGAGGCGGAATGGGTGCTCGAGCCCGGCGACATGCTCTACCTCCCGCCGGCGATCGCGCACGACGGCGTCGCGATCGACACATGTAGCACCTATTCGATCGGTTTCCGGGCTCCCTCGGCGCAGGAGATCGCCACCTCGTTCCTCGACTGGCTGCGCGATCGCATTGCACTCGCAGGGCAGTACGGCGATGCGGGCCGCAAGCCGGTCCGCCATCCGGCGCGAATCGGCCGCGACCTGCAGGCCTACGCGACGGCGACCCTGCGCCGCCTTGCCTGGGACGAACGTGCCGCGGCACAGTTCCTCGGTTCGCACCTGACCGAGCCCAAGGCCGCCGTCACGTTCACGGCGCCCACTCATGTACTCCGCCGGGAGAGCTTCATCCGCCGTGCCTCGCGTCACGGCTTGCGCCTGGACGGGCGCACGCAGCTTCTCTACGACGAGCGCAGCCTTTTCATCAACGGCGACGTGCTGGCGTGGCCAGTGCGGGGCCGCGCCGCGCTCAAGCGCATCGCCGACATGCGGCGTCTTTCGCCCGGAGAGACGGGCGACGGCGCATGGCCGTGGTTTTATCTCTGGTACCGCAATGGCTTCCTCCATGTCGGCTGAGTTGCCTGCGGACGATCCCTCGGCGCCGCGCAGCGTCGCGCTTACGACCATCGCTGAGCAGGTCAAGGCGATTGACGAGCTCATCGCGCTGGCGCGTGAGCGTATCCGCGTGTTCGACCAGGATCTGTCACAGACCGGCTGGAACCAGTCGACCCGCGTCGACCGCCTCGCGGCCTTTCTCGGAGGGGTTCGCGGCCGCCGCCTGGACATCATCGTGCACGACACCAACTATCTCGAAACCGCGTGTCCGCGGATGCTCAACCTGTTACGTACCTACAATTTCGCCATGACGATCTACCGCACCGGTACGGAAGCGCGTCTGGCAACCGATCCGCTGCTCATCGTCGACGATCAGCACTATCTGCACCGCTTCCACTTCGCACAGCCACGCTCGGCAGTGGGCATCGCGCAACCCGAGCAGACGCAGCCGCTTGCCAATCGCTTCGCGGAGATCTGGGCGACCGGCGAGCCCGGCATCAACGCGACCCTGCTCGGGCTGTGAGGGCACGACCGGGGGCAATTGAACCCGTCTTGCTTTGTGAGTAGAATACAGGCCGGCCGAGCCGCCGATTGGGTACGCGGTGCGCCAGTCGAGCAGGGAGTCGGGTGCTGTTGGGCTCACGTGTTTCTCACTTCATAATCGAGTAAGGGAACGATGATGAACAAGTCAATATGGATTGCTGCGGCTCTGGCGCTGGCCGTCGTCGGCTGCGGCGACAACAAGCAAGCGCAGGATGCCAAGGCAGCGGCGGACAAGGCTGCTGCTTCTGCCAAGGACGCCGCCGATAAGGCCGCTACCGCCGCCAAGGATGCCGGCAATGCTGCCATGCAGGCCGGCTCGGCCGCGGTCGACGCAAGCAAGTCGGCCGGTGACGCAATGAAATCGTCATCGCCGACGCCAGCACCGGAGCCGGCACCGGCACCGGCGATGACGCCGGCTTCGACGGACACAACGAAGAAATAAGGCGCGGCGACGCCAAAGCACAAAAAGCCGACCCGAGGGTCGGCTTTTTGTCGTTTCCTCGCGCCTGTTCTACAGCGGCGCGCCGATGCGCCTTGCAACCTCGCGGTAGCCCTCGATCACGCCGCCCAGATCGCGCCGGAAGCGATCCTTGTCCATCTTCTCGTGCGTCGTGCTATCCCAGAGGCGGCAGCCGTCCGGCGTAAATTCGTCGCCCAGCCACAGCGACCCCTGCAGATCGTCCAGAGGGTGTCCAAACTCGAGCTTGTAATCGACCAAATCCATGCCGCCGGAAGCGAAGAGCGGCTTGAGCACCGCATTGACCTGGTGCGTTAGCGTCCTCATCTGCGCGATCTCGGCCGCGGTTCCCCAGCCGAGTACGCGGATGTGATCGTCGTTGATGAGTGGATCGTGCAACGCGTCGCTCTTGAGGAAAAACTCGAAGATCGGCTCGGGCAGGCGTGTGCCCTCCTCGATGCCATAGCGCTTGGCCATCGAGCCGGCGCAGATGTTGCGGACGACGCACTCGATCGGAACCATTTTAAGTGCGCGCACCAATGACTCGCGCTCATTGAGTACTCGAACAAAATGCGTCGGCACGCCCGCGGCAGCGAGCTTGCCCATGATATAGGCGTTAATCAGGTTGTTCGTCTCGCCCTTGCGTTCGAGCTGGGCGAGCTTGGCACCGTCGAAGGCCGATACGTCGTCGCGATAGTGCATGACGAGCAGGTTCGGGTCGTCGGTCGCATACACGGTCTTGGCTTTGCCGCGATAGAGCTCTTGCCGCTTTTCCATGAAACGTTCCTTTTAGATGAATTCGCGCCAGCCGAAGCCCTGCTGCTGATCGGCGATGCCGATCCAGTCCGCAGTGCAGCCGAGCGATGCGGCGAGTGCCGCGCGCGCGAGTTCCGGCCGGTTGTTGTGCTGGCTAAGATGCGCAGCGATCAGATGCTTCAAGCGCGAGGTGTCGATCTTGGCCAGCAGACCCGCCGCCGCCGCGTTGTCAAGGTGGCCGAACCGGCCGGCGATGCGCTGCTTGAGCGGATAGGGATAGTCGCCGTTGGCCAGCATGTCGATATCGTGATTGCATTCGAGCACCAGGGCATCGCAACCGGAGAGACTCGATTCGACGAATGCCGTGCTGGTACCGAGGTCAGTCAGCACGCCCAGACGCCAGTTGCCGTCTGAACACACAAACTGAACGGGCTCGCGCGCGTCGTGCGGCACCGGAAACGGCCGGATTTCGATTGCGCCGACCGCAAAGGTGTCGTGGCTATCGAAGCCGTAGACGCGGTCGAGTCGGGCAAAACGCTCCGCGACCACCGACAGCGTTCCGAAGGTGAGCCACACCGGTGTGCCGAACTTGGCCGCAAACGCGGCGACGCCGCCGATGTGATCGCTGTGCTCATGCGTGACCACGATCGCAGCAACGGTCTCGGCTGCGACACCGATCCGGGCAAGCCGGGCCACGGTATCGCGCACCCCGAAGCCGCAGTCGACGAGGACCCGTGTAGAGTCTACTTCGACAAGCAGGCCGTTACCCTCGCTCCCGCTTCCCAGGCATGCGAAGCGCATGCCTGGTCAGCTGCGCAACGTCGCTGCGCGACACAACGCTGTCACTTGAGCTGATCCTGCAGCAGCGCCAGGATCTTGTCGCCATTGGCCGAGCGATCCACGGTTCCCTGCGGGTCCTCGACCGTTACCACGCTGGCCGGATCGGCCTGCGTCACCACCACGCGGTACTGCTCAGGCTTGTCCTTGTCGTCGCTCTTCCAGAACGCCAGCTTGTCGAGTAACCCCTTCTGCTTGCTCGGATCGACCTCGGGATCGTTATAGCGCACGAAATAGAGGCCTTTGGAGCGGTCGCGGTCAACGACGGTGAAGCCGGTGCGATCGAGTGCAAGTCCGACGCGGCGCCAGGCACGATCGAAGCTGTCGTCGACGACCAGGCGGCTCGCCCCGTCATTGGCCTTTTCGATGCGCGCGCGCACCGGCTGCGTCGGCAGTGCCGCGACCGCGGCGGCCGCGACAGGAGGCGCGGTGCCGAACTTGAGCATCAGCTTGCTCAGAAACTCCGCCTCCAGCTCCGGGTCCGGTGGGGTCGGTTGCCACTGGAAATCGTCGCCGGATTTGGTGAGCCTGGAATCCGGCTTGGTCGCCACCTGCACGGCGCCGTAATGGGTGATGTAGATCTCGACGGTCCCCGGCTCAGATCCCTGTTCGATGCGCGAGCGGAACTTGTCCCGGCGATAGGTATCGGTGAGCAGATCGACGTACTTGCCCACGAACTCACCCAGCCAGCTACGCGGTGCGGACGCACGGTTTTCCGCCCAGTCGGTCTCCATGATCCCGAGCGAGGGCTGCTCTACCGCCATCGCAAATCCGTTTGCCGGCCAGAATTCGTTCAGCGTGGTCCACGCCGCCTCCGGTGTGGCCTTGACGACCAACCAGCGCTCCGAACCGGCGCGTGCCAGGTGAGCATCCGGGTTCGCCGGCAGGATGTCGCTCGACTTGCCGGCGGCCTTCGCCGCTGCAGCGCCCGAGGCGGTCGAAGAGAGATAGCGATCGTCGTAGTTGGGCGTGGTCAGGTCCGGGGGTATCTCCAGCGCCGGGGTCGAGGTCGTCGATTTGTAGTCGATCTTTTTGCCCAGCGACACGCTCGTTTCGCACCCCCCGAGCGAAAGGCCAAGCAACGCGATGGTCAGTGCCGTCGGTACGCGGTAGCGAAGGAAGGATAAGTGCAGCATGCGTAATTCTCCGTCAGAGGCAAGCGGCTTCGCGCAATGCGGCGCGAACCGATTCATGATGTCCCGGTGCCAGCGGGGTTAGCGGCAGGCGCAAAGCGCCGCCGATGAGCCCCATTTCCGCCAGCGCCCATTTCACCGGAATCGGGTTCGCCTCGACAAAAAGGTTTCGGTGCAAAGGCAGCAGGCGGTCGTTGGCCACGCGCGCACGCGCGACCTCGCCGGCCAGCGCCGCGGCGCACATCTGCGCCATGAGCAGCGGCGCGACGTTGGCAGTAACCGAGATCACGCCATGACCACCCATCAGCATCAGGGCCAGCGCGGTGAGGTCTTCGCCGCTGTAGACAGCGAAGTCGGTCTTGCCCGCCGCACCCAGAGCCCGGATGAGCTCGCTGCCGCGGCCGAGATCGGACGTCGCATCCTTGATACCCACAATGCCGGGCACCTGCGCTAACCGCAGCACGGTGTCATTGGCCAGATCGGCAACGGTGCGGCTCGGTACATTGTAGAGGATCAGCGGCAATTCGACTTGCTCGGCGATAGTACGAAAATGGCGGTAGAGCCCTTCCTGCGTCGGCTTGTTGTAGTAGGGCACCACCGACAAGCAGCAGGTTGCGCCGACCTCCTTGGCGAAACGGGTAAGCTCGACCGCCTCCGCGGTCGCATTGGCACCCGTGCCGGCGATTACCGGAACCCGACCCGCCGCGCTCTCCACTGCCGAGCGGATCAGCTGGCAATGTTCGTCAAAGTCGACAGTCGGCGATTCGCCGGTCGTGCCGACGATGACGATGCCCGACGTGCCGTTGGCGACATGAAAATCGATCAGCTTGGCGAGCCCGCGCAGATCGAGTGCTCCGCCGGCTTGCATCGGCGTAACGATCGCGACAAGGCTTCCTTTCAGCATCGAGACAAACCCGAAAAAACGCGTATTTTACCCCAAAGCTCATTCGGACAAGAGCGGCGGCCGCGCGCGCGCGCGCCCAACCGCGGCAAGCCTCTGCTGCACCGCAAGTTGCGGTTGCGCGACGAGACCCTGCTCGAACGCAACGACTGTCAGTCGATCGCGCGCGAAGTCCAGCAGTTCCCCCGGCTCCAGCAGGAAGGCAGGATTGGCCGGGCGGCCATAGCGCGCGTTGCCGGCGGCAAATGTCTCGTACAGCACAACACCGTCGTCGGCCAGCGCGGAGAGCAGATGCGGAAATAACGCGCGATGGAGGTAGCGGACGACAACAATGGCGTCGAAGCGCTCGCCGGCAAACGGCCAGTCGGCACTTTCCAGATCGACCAAGCGGGTTTCGATACCGGTCGTCGCCGCCAAGGCCGCGAGCGCGACCGGATCGCGATCTGCGGCGACGACCCGCGCCTGCCGCGCGGCAAAAAACCGCGTGTGCCGGCCTTGCCCGGCCGCGAGGTCAAGCACCCGGGCGCCACGCGCGATGAGCGGGGCGAAGCGAACGACCCAGGGCGAGGGAGCCTCGTCGGTCATGACCGACGCTTTCGCGACCGGGAAGGCGCCTGCCGGGCATCGGCGCGGCTCTCTTCCGCCGCGGCCATCAGCCAATCGACGACCGCTTGCGCTTCCGCGCGTTTGGCGCTCGCCGTTGAGCGCACGATGAAATAGGCACGCGTTGTCGCGTGGGTCTTGTGAAACGGCGCGACGAGTTTGCGTTGCTCGAGCAGACGATCGACCAGGGGACTTCTGCCGAGCGCCACGCCTTGCCCATCGACGGCCGCCTGGACGAGCAGATCGAACTGGTTGAAACGCAGCGCACCCGCACCGGCGGTCTGTGCCATGCCGATCGCCGCAAACCACTGTACCCAGTTGAGCCAGGGAAAGCGTCCGCGCTCGTCGTCGAGGTGCAGCAACACGTGGCGGGCCAGGTCTTCGGGGCGCTTGAGCGGGCGCGCGCGGTCGGCGGCGAGCCCCGGGCTGCACACCGGCTGCAGGCGTTCGCCAAACAGCCGCGTCGCGCCCGGCGGCGCCATTGACTCGGGACAATAGCGCACGGCGAGATCGATGCGCTCGCGCTCAAGGTCGAGGATGCGGTTGTCCGCGGAGATGTAGATTTCGAGTTGCGGATGTTGGGCGCGGAATCGCGGCAAGCGCGGCAGCAGCCAGAGCGCCGCGAACGGTATCGCCGTTGACAGGGTCACCTGCTGCGCCACCGGCTCGCGGCGCAGGCGAGCGACCGCCTGCTCGACCTCGCCAAGCACCGCCCTCGCCGTTGTGACGAGTATTGCGCCGGCCCCGGTCAGCTGCAGGGCACGGTGCCGGCGCTCGAACAACGCCACGCCGAGCTGCTCTTCAAGGGCCTGGATCTGCCGCGACAAGGCTGATTGCGTGAGATAGAGCTCCTCGGCCGCGCGCGTGAAGGACAGGTATCGAGCCGCGGCCTCGAACCCCTTGAGCAGGTCGAGCGAGGGCAGGCGAGGACGCGTACGCAACGGTGCCGGGATCGCCTTATGCATTCCGTTTTTGCATGCTAGTGATGCATCGAATGCGTTTGAGTTGCCCCATGTGCGCGTGGAGAATCACAGACGGCAACGCGGCTTGCGTCGAGCCGCCCGAATGCGATCGACGCATGCATCATACGCATCCATAAGGAGCAACACCATGGCCGGCCTTCCTTCCCTTCGCCGTCGCACCCAGCGCCGCGTTCTTAGTCCGCGCGAAGCGCTGCTGCTCGACAACGCCCAGGGCACCGTGCTCATCGTGGAGCGCGGTTGCCTGTGGGTCACGCTGGAGCACGACCCACGCGACATCATCCTCGCGCCGGGGATGCGCTTCGAGATCGATCGCCCGGGACAGACGGTCGTCGTCGCGGAAACCCGCAGCACGTTGCGGCTGCGCTCCCCGGTCAGCCGCGGCGCGCGTCTCGCCGTTGCGTTCGCGCGCGCAGTCGCGTTGCTGCGCGCGGCCTGGTCGGGGCGCAGCGTGCGCGGAGCGCTGCCGCGCGCCGAACTGCCCTAGGCGGCGGTAGTCACTTGCGCGCGAAGGCGATGCCGTCGCGCCCGGCGGTAATCACGATCGTATCGCCGGCCACGAAGTTGCCGGCGAGAATCTCGCGCGCCAACGGGTTCTCAATCTCCTGCTGGATCGCGCGCTTGAGCGGCCGTGCGCCGTAGACCGGGTCGAAGCCGACCTTCGCCACCTCGGTCAGCGCCGCGGGCGCTACCTCGACCCGGATCTCGAGCTTGCCCAGTCGCGATTCGAGCGCCTTGATCTGGATCCTCGCGATCGCCTCGATGTTCTTCTCCGACAGCGCGTGGAATACCACGATCTCGTCGATACGGTTGATGAATTCGGGACGGAAGGTTGTCTTGACCTCCGCCATCACCGCGAGCTTGATCGACCCGTAATCGTCGCCGGCCATCTGCTGGATCATCTGCGAGCCCAGGTTGGACGTCATAACGATTACCGTATTCTTGAAATCGACCGTGCGTCCCTGGCCATCGGTCATGCGTCCGTCGTCGAGCACCTGCAGCAGGACGTTGAACACGTCCGGGTGTGCTTTTTCCACCTCGTCGAGCAGAATCACGCTGTACGGTTTGCGCCGCACCGCTTCGGTGAGATAGCCGCCTTCCTCGTAGCCGACGTAACCCGGCGGCGCGCCGATCAGCCGCGCTACCGAATGCCGCTCCATGAATTCGGACATGTCGATGCGGATCAGATGCTGTTCCGAATCGAACAGGAATTCCGCCAGCGCCTTGCACAGCTCGGTCTTCCCGACCCCGGTGGGCCCGAGGAACAGGAACGAGCCATAGGGGCGGTTCGGGTCGCTCAACCCGGAGCGCGAGCGGCGGATCGCGTCGGAGACCAGCCTTACCGCCTCGTCCTGGCCGACGACGCGCCGATGCAACGCCTCCTCCATGTGCAGGAGCTTGTCGCGCTCGCCCTGCATCATCTTCGACACCGGTATGCCGGTCGCACGGGAGACAACTTCGGCGATCTCCTCGGCGCCGACCTGGGTGCGCAACAGCTTGGGTTTCTTCGCATGCTCCTTGGCGAGCTTGGTGTCGGCCTTCTTGAGCTGGGCTTCGAGTTGCGGCAGCTTGCCGTATTGCAGTTCCGACATGGTCTGCCAGTCGCCCTTGCGCTTGGCATCCTCCATCTGCAGCTTGATCTTGTCGATTTCCTCCTTGATATGCTGCACGCCCTGGACTTGCGCTTTTTCGGCCTGCCAGACCTCATCGAGATCGGCGTATTCGCGCTCCAGCCGCTTGATCTCATCCTCGATCGCAGCCAGGCGCTTCTTCGACGCCTCGTCTTTTTCCTTCTTCACCGCCTCGCGCTCGATCTTGAGCTGGATGATCCTGCGCTCAAGCCGGTCCATCGCCTCCGGTTTGGAATCGATTTCCATCTTGATGCGCGCCGCCGCCTCGTCGATCAGGTCGATCGCCTTGTCGGGAAGAAAACGATCGGTGATGTAGCGCTGCGATAGCTCCGCCGCAGCGACGATCGCCGGGTCGGTGATTTCCACGCCGTGGTGGATTTCGTAGCGTTCCTGCAGCCCGCGCAGGATCGCAATGGTCGATTCCACCGACGGCTCGCCCACGAGCACCTTCTGGAAGCGTCGCTCCAGCGCCGCGTCCTTTTCGATGTACTTGCGGTATTCGTCAAGCGTGGTCGCCCCCACGCAATGGAGCTCGCCGCGGGCCAGCGCCGGCTTGAGCATGTTGCCGGCGTCGATCGCGCCTTCCGCCTTGCCGGCGCCGACCATGGTGTGCAGTTCGTCGATGAACACGATCGTCCTGCCTTCGTCGGCGGCGATGTCCTTGAGTACCGCCTTGAGCCGTTCCTCGAACTCGCCGCGGTACTTCGCCCCGGCGAGCAGCGCCGCCATGTCGAGCGACAGCACGCGCTTATTCTTCAGACCTTCGGGGACCTCGCCGTTGACGATGCGCTGCGCGAGACCCTCGACGATCGCGGTCTTGCCCACGCCCGGCTCGCCGATGAGCACCGGGTTGTTCTTGGTGCGCCTTTGCAGCACCTGGATCACGCGCCGGATCTCGTCGTCGCGCCCGATGACCGGGTCGAGCTTGCCTTGGCGCGCGCGTTCGGTGAGGTCAACGGTGTACTTGTTGAGCGCTTCGCGCTGGCCTTCGGCATCCTGCGAATCGACTCCGGCGCCGCCGCGCACCGCCTCGATCGCTTTCTCAAGCGCCTTGCGGTTCAGGCCGTACTCGCGCGCGAGCCGACCCGTCTCGCCCTTGTCGTCGGTCAGGGCGAGCAGAAACAACTCGCTGGCGATGAACTGGTCGCCACGCTTGGTGGCTTCCTTGTCGGTCAAATTCAGCAGGTTGTTGAGCTCGCGCGAGATGGAGATCTCGCCGCCCTGCCCCTCGACCTTGGGCAAGCGCTCGATGGCCTTGGTCAGCGCCGTCTTAAGCGCCGCCACATTGACCCCGGCGCGGGCAAGCAGCGACGCGCTGCCCCCGTCTTCCTGCTGCAGTAACGCCGTGAGCAGGTGGACGGGCTCGATGAAGCCGTTGTCGTGGCCGAGCGCCAGGCTCTGGGCGTCGCCCAGAGCCTGCTGGAACTTAGTCGTTAGTTTGTCGAGGCGCATCACGCGTACCCGTTCAGAAAGACACTGTTTAATATGAGGTTTTCGCGACCTGTTTCAAGTCCCCGGTGCCCTCCGCGCGCGACGGGCTTTGGGGTAGGCACCGAAACGGCCGCATTGCGCACCCGGGGCTCAACCCCTTACCATCGTACTCGCCCATGACCGACCGAGGGGACCGGATCGAACGGCCGACGCTTCCGCACAGGCGGGCGCGGTGGGTGCGGTTGGGCCCGCTCGGGCGTGACCTGACCGTGGTGCTGGCGATCAAGTTCGCCGCGCTGTTCCTCCTCTGGTGGGCGTTCTTCAGCCACGCGGGAAGGCAAGCGGTGAGCGTCACCGCGCCGCGCGTCGAGGCGCACCTCGTTCCTTCCGCAAGTCCGGAGCAATCACCGCATGCCAACCGCTGACATCGTCGATCTGTCGCGGCTGCAGTTCGCCGCCACCGCCCTCTACCACTTCCTGTTCGTGCCGCTCACGCTCGGACTGTCGTGGATCCTGGTCATCATGGAATCGGTGTACGTGATGACGGGCAAGCAGATCTACCGCGACATGACCCGATTCTGGGGCAAGTTGTTCGGCATCAATTTTGCCATGGGCGTCACCACCGGCATCACGATGGAATTCCAGTTCGGCACCAACTGGGCCTATTACTCGCATTACGTCGGCGACATCTTCGGCGCACCGCTGGCCATCGAAGGCTTGTTGGCTTTCTTTCTCGAGTCCACCTTCGTCGGGCTGTTCTTTTTCGCCTGGGACCGACTGGGCAAGGTGCAGCATCTGCTGGTTACCTTTCTGGTCGCGCTCGGCTCGAATCTGTCCGCGATGTGGATCCTGATGGCCAACGCCTGGATGCAGAATCCGGTTGGCGCCGAGTTCAATCCCGACACCATGCGCATGGAGCTTTCGAGTTTCAGCGACCTGCTGTTCAACCCCGTCGCGGGCGTGAAGTTCGTGCACACCGTCGCCGCCGGCTACGTTACCGCGTCGATGTTCGTACTCGGCATCTCGTCCTATTACCTGCTTCGCCTGCGCGACCTGCCATTTGCCGTGCGTTCGTTCGCCGTGGCGGCCGGATTTGGACTGGCATCGGCCCTCTCGGTCATCGTGCTGGGTGACGAATCGGGCTACACCGCGGGTGAGGTGCAGAAGGTGAAGCTCGCGGCGATCGAGGCCGAGTGGGAAACACAGCCGCCCCCGGCGTCCTTCACCGCGTTTGGTTTTCCCGATCAGGAGAGCGAAACGACGCGTTATGCGATCCGGATTCCGTGGCTGATGGGGCTCATCGCGACGCGCTCCGTCGACACCCCGGTCACCGGAATCAAGGATCTCAAGCGCGAACACGAGGCACGCATCTTGAGCGGCATGAAGGCGTACGCTGCGCTGCAGAAGCTTCGCGCGGGCGACCGCTCGACCGAGACCATCGCCGCTTTCGAGCACACGAAGGCGGACCTCGGCTACGGACTGCTGCTGCGCAAATACGCTGCCAACGTCGTCGACGCCTCCCCTGAGCAGATCCGGCAGGCGGTCGCCGACACCATCCCCCACGTCGCGACGTTGTTCTGGTCTTTCCGGCTGATGGTGGGCCTCGGCCTGTGGCTGCTGTTTGTGTTTGCTTCCGCGTTCTACGTGATCGCCCGCCGCCGCCTATACCGCAACCGCTGGATCATGCGTCTCGCGTTGTGGAGCATTCCCTTGCCATGGCTCGCCGCGGAACTCGGCTGGGTTGTTGCGGAGTATGGGCGTCAGCCGTGGGCGATCAGCGAGGTGCTGCCGACCCATATGGCGGTGTCGTCGGTAACCGCCGGCCAGGTCATCTTCAGCCTGTCCGGATTTGTCGCCTTCTATACCGCGCTGCTGATCGTCGAGCTCTACCTGATGTTCAAGTATGCGCGTGCCGGCCCGTCGAGTCTGGGTACGGGTCGGTATCACGGCGAAGCGGCCGGCGGTCAAGTGGGAGGCGCAGCATGATCTACCTCTTCGACTACGCCACCCTGAAGCTGATCTGGTGGCTTCTTGTCGGCGTGCTGCTGGTAGGCTTCGCGATTCTCGATGGCTTCGATCTTGGTGTCAGCGCGCTGCTGCCCTTCGTCGGTCGCAGCGACGTCGAGCGCCGCGTGATGCTCAACGCCATCGGGCCAACGTGGGAAGGAAACCAGGTCTGGTTCATCAGCGCCGGTGCCGGGACATTTGCCGCGTGGCCCCTGGTCTACGCGACCGCGTTTTCGGGACTCTACGTGGCGCTGATCCTGACGCTCTTCGCATTGTTTTTCCGCCCGGTCGGAATCGAATACCGCGGCAAGCTCGATGATCCGCGCTGGCGCAGCGCCTGGGATTGGGGACTGTGCATCGGCGGCACGGTGCCGGCGCTGATCTTCGGGGTCGCCTTCGGCAACCTGCTACAGGGAGTCCCGTTCCACTTTGATGCCGACCAGCGTGTGTTCTACACCGGTTCGTTCTTCGGCCTGCTGAACCCGTTCGCGCTGCTCTCCGGCGTGGTGAGCCTGGGTATGCTCACGATGCATGGCGCGATCTACCTGCAGTTGCGCACCGACGGAGCCGTGCAGGCGCGCGCGAAGCGCGCGGCGCTCGTGTGCGGCAGCGTGTTTCTGGTCGCCTTCGCGCTGGCCGGTTTCTTTATCGCGCGCGACATCGACGGCTTTCGCATCCTGACCATGCCGTCCCCGGACTCCGCGTTCGTGCCGCAGGCGAAGACCGTCGAGCGGCTGCGGGGCGCCTGGCTCGGTAACTACACGCCATATCCCTGGTCGGTGCTGGCGCCGGTGTTTGCGTTCGGTGCATCCCTGCTCGCCCTGGTCGCGTCGCGGACGCGGCGCGCGGGCATCGCATTCGTTCTTTCCTGCCTTGGCGTCGCTTCCGTCGTACTGACCGCTGGCTTGGCCATGTTTCCGTTCATCCTGCCCTCGTCGAGCGACCCGGCCAGCAGCCTGACCATCTACGACGCGGTATCGAGCCACCGCACACTGCAGATCATGTTCTGGGTCGTGGCTCTGACCGTTCCCCTGTTGGTCGCCTATACCAGCTGGGCCTACCGCGTAATGCGCGGCACGGTAACCGAGCAGAAGGTCCGCGAAGGCGGACACGGCATGTACTGACGAGACAAGGAGAACACATGTGGTACTTCACGTGGATCCTCGGCATCGGGCTGGCGCTGGCATTCGGCATCGTCAACGTGATGTGGTTGGAAGCGTCGTATGCGTTCGGTGAGCTCGACGAGGACGACATCTACAACCGCTTTGGCGGCAAGGGCCCGACGGCCAAGCCGGGCCCCGGCACCCCGTAAACAGACCGTCCGCAGACGGTCCGCCGCCGTGCTGCCGCTGTGTCGCGCGAGGGAATGCGCCTACTGACCGACGATTTGCGGCTTCAACGATCCCAGGATACCGAGCAGTTCACCCTGTTCCTTGGCCGGCACGTTGAACTTGTTCAGTGATTTGGTGAGGTCTTCGACCAGCGCATTGAAGTCTGCATCGGTGATGCCCATGCCCTTGTGCGCGGTCTTCATGTCCCTACCGGAATAGGTGCAGGGTCCGCCGGTCGCGGCACACAGTTGGTCGACGAGATTTTTCTTCAGGCGCGGAATATCGGTATGGGCAAAGAAACCGTTGATGCGCTTGTCCGCGGCGACATTGGCAACGAAGTCGTCGACGACCGCGGTGATGGCGTCTTTGCCGCCGAGACGATCGTATAGGCTCTTCTGCATCATCGGCTTCATGCTCGTGTCCTGGCAGGCCCCCAGCAGCAGGCCGGCCAACAGGACGAGCGGAAACGCGAGCTTGCGTAGCATGGCGTTCATCGGGTGGTTCTCCTCTCCTTGGGTAACAGCGTCGAGCGCTGTACCCGCCTATACGCGTGCCTGTGCCGGATGGATGCCGAAAGGCGAATCATTCGCCCGAGCGTGATAAGGTTGCCAAGCTCAGGCCGACCGCCCTGAAAATGAACCCGAGTGATCCTGATACTCCGCCGCCCCGCGACGACGGCCCGGCCGCGCGCTCGGCGGGCTTTCTGCAGGTCCTGGGCGCGGTGTTCTGGAGTTTCTTCGGTATACGCAAGCGAGCTGCGGGCGAACGCGACATGGTCACGATCAAGCCGCTACACGTGATCATCGCCGGTTTACTCGGCGCGGCCGCCCTCGTCGCGACGCTGCTGGCGCTGGTGACGTTCATCACCCGTAAGGGATGAAGTCAGATGTTGCGATCGACTTGCACAGCGGCGAGTGTCTGCGCCGCGGCAACGAGCTCCGCATCCGTGGTCAGCGCATCCGGGCACAACCGCAGGTAGGGTCCGCGCGCATCGACGTGAATGCCGCGTTCCTGAAGCACGGTCGCGAGCGCCACCGCATGCGGGTCAGAGATCACCGCGAAGGCGCCGCGGTCCTGGGTTCCGCCCTGGGCGTGGATTCCGCGTTCCTCGAGCAACGCCACCAGGCGCTGCAGCTGGCGCAGCGAATAGGCGCGCAGGCGCTCGGGGCCGATGGCTGTTGTAAACACCTGTCCCGCGCGGGCCTGGTAGAGCGGCAGAACGGGCGGCGTTGATTCGAAGAAGGCGTCGCCGCCCGGCGCGAACTCGGGTGGGTCCGGGCGCTCATAGGCGAACGGATCGCGCTTGGCGAACCAGCCGGTATCGAGCGTGGAGAGCGATCCGTCGAGGTGGCGCGGATGCAGATAGAGAAAGCACGCTCCCGGGCCGCCACGCAGATACTTGTAGCTGCCGCCGATCGCAAAGTCGGCATCGAGCGCGGCGATGTCGACCGGGAACACACCGAGCGCGTGATAGACGTCGACCAGGACGCGGGCGCCCACCGCATGCGCCGCCGCCACCAATGCCGGGAGTTCGGGCAGCACCTGGCCGGTGTTGAAGACCACCTGTGAGACGACGAGCAAGTCGACACCCTTGCGCACTGCCGCGTGCAGATCCTCGGCAGCGAATAGTCCATCCGATCGCGGCTCGACCAAGGACAGCGTGATCCGCTCGCGGCTAGCATACTGGCGCAGGATCAGGTCGATCGAGTCAAACTCGCCACGGGTCGCGACTACGCGCGGGACGCTGTCGTACGTGTTGAGAATCGCGCGCAATCCCTGTCCGGCGCTTGACTTGGGCACCACGCAGTCGGCACGCGGTGCATGCAGCAGCGCGCCGAGCCGCGCCCGATAGGCGCTCCTTTCCTCCAGCCACGCGTCCCAGGCGTCGCCGAGCTGTCGCTGCCAAAGTGCGATTGCCTCGGCGACGTCGGCGGCAGTTGCGTCGAGCGGTCGGCCGAGCGAGTGATTGGCCAGATCGATCGCAGTTTTTCGCCGCTCCAGCACGCGCGAGAACAACGGCGCGACGTGTGCTTCGAGGCCTGCCTCGGTCAATAGTCCGTCGCCAAGGGAGGCGATCGCACGTTCGATCGTGGCGACGCTGCCGCCAAGCCCGTCACGCGGCGCGTTCATCGTGCGCCGATCGCGGTGCGCACGTCGATGAGCTCGGGAAAAAACACGCAGTCGAGCGCCTTCTTGAGGAAGCCCACGCCCGACGAGCCACCCGTGCCGGGTTTATGCCCGATGATCCGCTCGACTGTCTTCATGTGCCGGAAGCGCCAGAGCTGAAAGCTCTCTTCGACATCGACGAGCTTTTCGCACATGTCGTAGGCGTCCCACCACTGGCGCGGATCCTCGTAGATCGTCTTCAACACCGGGAGCAGTTCGGGATTGCGCCGGTACGGCTGGGTAAAATCGCGCTCGATGCTCGCCCGCGGTACAGGCAGGCCGCGGCGCGCGAGGTGGCGCAGGAACTCGTCGTAGAGCGACGGTTCGTGCAGCAGTGTCTCGAGCTCGGCGAAGGTCGCCTGATCGTGGCGGAAGACTTCGAGCAGCGCCGCGTGCTTATTGCCGAGCAGGAATTCGATGGCGCGGTATTGCGGTGACTGCAGGCCCGACGACTGGCCGAGCATGGGACGAAACGCCTCGTACTCCGACGGCGTCAGCGTCTCGAGTACCGCCCATTGCTCGAAGAGCTGTTTCTGCACCAGCTTGACCCGGGCGAGGATCTTGAAACTCGCATCGAGCTCATCGGCGCGTACGTGTCGAATGGCGGCCTTGAGCTCGTGAATCATCAGCTTCATCCACAACTCGGAGACCTGATGCTGGATGATGAACAGCATCTCGTCGTGCCGCGGCGGTTGCGTCGCGGTCGCCGAGCGCGGCTGTTGCGCCGACAACAGCCGGTCCAGGTGCAAGTAACCGGCGTAGCTCAGGCGATCATGAAAATCGGTGACGATGCCCGGCTCGAGGGGTTCTTGCGCCATGGTCGATGCGTTGCAGGGGAAGACGCAGTATAGGAAGGGGCCTAGATCGTGTCCACCGATTGCGTCACGCGCCGGGCCGCACCGCGCGGTCGGTTGGCGTAGCGCGCGCGGCAAGGATGGCGAGAGAGAGCCTGGCGCAGGCTAGTTCGATTCGCGCAGCACCGCGAGCGGTGGTTGACGCAACGTGCTGCGGGTACCAAGCCAGCCGGCGACCGCGACGCAAGCCGCCGAACCCACGATGGCGATGAGCCAGAGCATCGGATCCCAACTGAACGGAATATCGAAGACGCGATCGGCAAGCACATAGCCGGTCGCCGTCGCGCCAGCAGCGGCGAGCAGTCCCGCGAGCGAACCGAGCGCGAGGAACTCGGCAATCTGCGCCGCGGAGAGTTGCCTTTTGCTCGCGCCCAGCGTGCGCAGCACCGCCGCGTCGTAGCTGCGCTCGTCCTGCGTGGTGGCGATTGCCGATTCGAGAACCAGCACGCCGCCCAACAACGTAAACAGGAACACGAACTCGACGGCGAGCGCCACCTGATCCATGATCGATTGCACCTGCGCCAGGATTTCGCCGACGTCGATGACCAGCACGTTGGGGTAGTCGTGGACGAGCGCAGTCAACCACGTGGCATTGCCCGCATCCGCACGCACTGCCGAGATGTAGGTCATCGGCATCGGGTCGAGCACGCCCGGCGCGAACAGGGCAAAGAAATTGACGCGGAAGCTATCCCAGTCGACCTTGCGCAGGCTCGTTACCTTGACGCTGACTTGCGTGCCGGCGATGTCGTAGGTCAGCGTGTCGCCGAGCTTGAGCTTGAGCGCCTTGGCGATGCTCTCTTCGAGCGATGCCCCGGCGCCGGCGCCGGTTTCCCCGGGCTGCCACCACCGTCCGGCGACCACGCGGTTACCTGCGGGCAGCGCTTCGCTCCAGGACAGATTGAATTCGCGTTCGCCCAGACGCCGCGCCCGCTCATCGCCTAACTGCGCCGTCGCGAACGGCGCGCCATTGACCTCGACCAGCCGCCCGCGGACCATCGGCCGCAAGCTGGCGTTGACGTGAAGCTCGCGCCGGAGCAGTGCCCGCACGCCGTCGACCTGGTCCGGCAGCACGTTGATGAGGAAGGCAGTGGGCGCGTCGGGCGGCAAACTGGCGCGCCAGTTGCGCAGCAGGTCGCCACGCACCACGGTGAGCAGCAGCAGTGCCATGACGCCAAGCGCCAGCGCGCCGATCTGCAAGCTCGAGGCAAGGGGGCGGCGGCGCAGGTTGGCGAGCCCGTAACGCCAGGAGTAACCGCGTTGCGGGAGCCATCGCAACAGGGTGATCAGGAGCCATGCCGCGACTGCCGCCCCGGCAAGCAGCGCGGCCATACCGCCGATGACAATGGCACCGGTGAGCAGATCCTGCGCCTGCCAGGCAACCAGCGCGACAATCGTGGCTGCCCCTGCGCCGTAGGCGAGACTGCCTCCCGCCTGTGGCATACCGAGATCGCGGCGAAGCACGCGCAGCGGCGGCACGCGCGACAAATCGATAAGCGGCGGCAACGCAAACCCGAACAGCAGCGCCACGCCCGTGACCATCGCTCCTGCTGCGGGTAGAACGCCTGGTCGCGGCAGGTCGGCGTGGATCACCGCGCCGAGGAGCGACACGAGCAACTGTTGCCCACCGAGCGCGAGCAAGGTGCCAACGGCGCTTGCACCGAGCCCGAGCACGCCAAACTGGATAACGAACAGCCACAGCGTCTGTCGCTGCGGTGCGCCGAAGCAACGCATCATGGCGGCCGCGTCGAGGTGGCGGCGCAGATAACGCGCCGACGCCAGGGCCACGGCGACGGCGGCGAGGATCACGGCAACGAGCGAGGCAAGACCGAGGAACTTGTCCGAACGCTCGAGGGTTTGCCGGATCTCCGGCCGCAGGTCGCGGATCGACTCCAGCCGCTGTCCGCGCTCCAGACGCGGCAGCACCCATTGGCGAAAGGCGTCAATCGCATTACCGGCCACGAGCAGACGATAGACGGCGCGATTTCCCGGCTGCAGCAGGTTGGTTGCCGGTACGTCGTCGATGTTCATAAGCAGCCGGGGACCGAGCGCGAGCAGCCCCGCGGCCATCTCAGGGTCCTGCTGCACGATGGCGGTAACGGTGAATGTGCTATCGCCAACCGTAAGCGCCGAGCCGGCGGTGAGACCCAGGCGTGCCGCGAGTCGCGTATCGCTCCACGCCTCGCCGCGGCCTGGCACGCGCTGCGCCGGCAGACCCTCGGGCGCGCCCGGAGCAACCAGCGCAACCGCGCCACGCAGCGGATAGCCTTCGCCCACGGCCTTGACGTCGGCGAGCACGGCGTCGCTGCCCGCCGCCTGCACCATGCTGTTGAAGCGGATGACCGGTACCGTGGCGAGCCCGTGCGCGTGCGCTTCGCGCGCAAACTCTGGCGGCAGTGGATGATCGGCGGATAGCATCAAGTCGGCGCCGAGCAGCACATTCGCCTGCGTGGCAAGGGCCCCTTTGACGCGATCGGCGAAGAAGCCGACGGTGCCCACGCTCGCCGAGGCGAGCAGCAGCGCCGCGATCAGGACAGAAAGCTCGCCCGCCCGCCAGTCACGACGCAACATCCGCAGCGCCAGGCGGATCGTATTCATAGCGCGGGTGGCGGATGCGCGAGTTCGTCGCCGATCAGCCGGCCGCCTGCGAGCGAAATCCGTCGACCACACCGCGACGCAAGTTCCGCGTCATGCGTGACGAGCAGCAGCGTCGTCCCGCGCTCGCGGTTGAGGCGAAACATCACGTCGGCCACTTCGGCTCCGGTTGCGGCATCGAGATTGCCGGTTGGCTCGTCAGCCATGAGCACCTGCGGCTCACCACAGAACGCACGCGCAATGGCGACGCGCTGCTGCTCGCCGCCGGAGAGCTGCTTCGGATAGTGCGATAGGCGGCCGGCGAGACCAACGCGCGCGAGCCACTCGCGGGCGCGCCCGGAAGCGTCACTCGCACCGGCAAGCTCGAGAGGCAACATGACGTTCTCCAGCGCGGTGAGCGCGGGAAGCAGCTGGAACGACTGGAATACGAAGCCCAGCCAGCGTCGCCGCAACGCCGCACGCGCGTCCTCGGACAAGCCGTTGAGCGCGGTATCGCCAAGCCATACTTCGCCCGCGCTCGGCCGGTCAAGGCCGGCGAGTAAACCGAGCAACGTTGTCTTGCCCGACCCCGACGCGCCGACGACAGCGACCGTCGCGCCAACACCGACCTCGAAGCTCACCCCGTCGAGGATGGTCAGCGGCGCATCGCCGCTTTGCACGGTCTTGGAAAGGTTTTGGGCGCGAATGACAGGATCAGCCATGACCGGATGCGGCCAGAGAGTGGCGTGTTACCCGCAGGTGGGGCCGCGATGCGCGCAAGGCAAGTGCGCGCCCCCGTGCTGCCGAGGTGTTCAGATACGCTCGGGCTCGTCGCCGTTGCGCCGCACGCCCTCGGTAAAAGAGTAGGGAATCCGATCCGTGTTCGGCGGCAGGCGCCAATGATCCGGTGTCGCGTAACGGTAGGCCTGGTCGGGAAGGTTGAGCAACAAGGCGGGTGCGCCGGAGATATTCTGCACACCATGCCAGACGCCGGCGGGCACGACGATCAGCATGGGTCGCACGCTACCGCAGCGAAAGACGTTGATACGACCCTTCGTCGCCGACTCCGGGCGCGCATCGTACAACACGATCTTGAGCAATCCGTGATTGGCGAACAGGCGGTCAGTCGCCTCGCGATGCACATGCCAAGCGGAGATACCACCCGGGGCGATCATCGCCTGGAACACCTGCCCGACCCGCGCCGAGCCCAGGGGCCAATCCTCGCGCCAGATCTCGGTAAGGTAGCCGTTATCCTTGACCACGTTCTTGACTTCTTTGGTCTGGACGCCGGCGATCAATTCCTGCAGCGGCACCCAGTCCTGCGTGACGCTCTGGGCGTCGGCAATCGCACCGAGCACCGCGGCGTCTGCAGTGACCGGCTTGGAGTCGGAGACCGGTGGCTTCACTTCTTTTTCCATGGCGAAAGTCCGCGCCGGCGGTACAGCTCGCGAATCACCGCACCGCGCCGCGGCAGGATCCCCCATTTTCGGGGAAACCTATGGTAACAGTAGATTGCCTCGGGATCGATGCCGCAGGCCACCGCGGCGCGGCCGAGCCAGCGCATCCACAGGGCGCGCAGGAGAACCCCCGAATCGAATACCCGCAGATGTGTCGGTCGATTGTGGCCCCACGCCTCGATGAGCTTGCGCTCGCGCCAGGACGGATCGGCGGCGATCTGGCGCCAAAGCTCGGCCTGCTCGTGGCACTGGCGCTCCGAGTAGACGTTGCGCCGGGTCGTGGCCGAGATGACGACGATCGTGGCCGCCGGCACCGCGCCGAGCTTCGCACCCAGCCGCCAGGCACGATGGATCCAGTCGCGGGTCGGAAAGGTGTAGACGCGATCGCGGGTCCGTTGCGGGCCCACCCGATCGTGCAGCTCGCGCCGGAATACCCAGGCGCTGTTGTTCGGATGCAGCAGGGGATCGAAGCCTGCGTCCGGGTAGCAGGCGTTGACCCGCACGCGTCCGTCCGGGTCAGCCTCGAATTGCAGGGTAAACACCAGGTCGGCATCGCTGCTGTCGAGCGCCGCCACGGTCTTTTCGAGATGATCGGAGAGCCAGATATCGTCGTGATTGAGATACGCAACATAGCGGCCGCGGGCAAGCCTAACGCCTTCGTTGTTCGGCCCAGACTGGTCGCCGACCCGTTCATGAAGATTCACAAAGCGGATGCGCGAATCGGTGAAACGCGCAACCACCTCGGCTGAGTCGTCGGTGCAGCCATCGCCCATCACCAGCAGTTCCCAATCGGTGAAGGTCTGCGCTAGCACCGAGCCAATCGCGTATTCGAGGATGTTGCTGCGATTGAAGGTCTGAATAATGACGGTGACCACCGGCGCGGTGACAGGCGCACTCGCCGCAGGAAGTTCACTGTGGGTAACCCGATCCATAGCCGCGCGGCGCATTGTACCCCGCACCCCTGCTTTGCGCCGCGCAATACCCGCCTCTACAATGCGCCGTGAGCACCTTCCTCTGGTCCTGGCCCCGACGCGCGCTGCGCCCGATCACGGCGCCGGCGATTGTGCTCGTCTGCGCCATCGCTGCCGCGGCCCCCGCCGCGCCGACGATCCTGATCGTGGGTGACAGCATCTCCGCCGGCTACGGCCTGCCGCCGGATTCCGGCTGGGTTACGTTGCTGCAGCGGCGCCTGACGGCGGAGCACTATTCGCAGCGTGTGGTCAACGCCAGCATCAGCGGCGACACAAGCGCGAGCGGGCGGGCTCGGCTCGACATGCTGCTCGCGCACGAGCGGCCGGCCATCACGGTCATCGAGTTGGGCGGCAACGACGGGCTGCGCGGCGGTAGCCTCGATGCCATGCGCGCCAATCTCGACGCAATGGTCGTGACCGCGCAGAAGGCGGGGTCGCGCGTGCTCCTGGTCGGCATGCAGTTGCCGCCAAATTACGGTCCGTCGTACGTGCGCCAGTTCGACGCCACGTATGCCGACGTCGCAAAGACGCGCCACGTCGCGCTGGTGCCGTTCCTGTTCGAGGGTTTCGGCGACGATAACGCGCTGTTCCAGCGCGACGGCATCCATCCGGTCGTCGCGGCCCAGCCGCGGTTGCTCGACAACGTCTGGCGTGAACTGCAGCCGTTGCTCGGCCCTCCCGGGAAGGCGCCGTGAGTTCGCCGCATCCTGGCGCGCTACGCGTCGATGTCGCAGCCCTCGCCGGCTATCGCGACCGTATCGACGTTCGCAGCCCCGCCGAGTTCGCGCAGGATCACGTTCCGGCGGCGGCGAATCATCCGGTCCTCGACGACGCCGAGCGCTCGCGCATCGGCACACTCTACGCCGCGGCGCCTTTCTCAGCGCGCAGACAGGGGGCGGCGCTGGTCGCGCGCAATATCGCCACGATGCTCGAGACGGCGTTCGTCGACCGCGGTCGAGACTGGCGGCCCCTGGTCTATTGCTGGCGTGGCGGCCAGCGCAGCCGGGCACTGACGCAGGTACTCAATGAGGTCGGTTGGCGCGCCGTACAGCTCGAGGGCGGGTACCGCGCCTACCGACGCCAGGTCGTGGCGGAGCTTGCGCGGCTGCCGCTGCACTGCCGCTTCGTGGTCATCTGTGGCCTGACCGGCTCGGGCAAGAGCCGGTTGCTCGCCGCGCTCGAGCGCGCCGGCGCGCAGACGCTCGACCTCGAAGGAATCGCCCGCCATCGCGGGTCGGTATTGGGCGACCTGCCGGGCGACCCGCAGCCGTCACAAAAATGGTTCGAAAGCCAACTCTGCGACGCGCTCGGCCGGCTCGACCCTTCACGCCCGGTTTTCGTCGAATCGGAGAGCCGACGTATCGGAGGCGTGCAAATGCCCGACGCGTTGCTCGCACAGATGCGCATCGGCCGCGTGCTGACCCTCGTCACGCCGTTGGCGCAGCGAGTCGCGTTGCTCAAGGATGAGTACGCGCACTTCCTGGCCGCGCCGGCGCAGCTTGGTGCGTGCCTGCAGCCGCTGAGCGAGCGCTACGGCAACGCGACGATTGCGCGCTGGCAGGCGATGGCGGCTGCCGGCGACTGGGACGGGCTCGTTGCCGCGCTGCTTGAGGCACACTATGACCCGATGTATGCCCGTTCGCTCGAGCGCAATTTTCCGTCCTCGCGCCAAGCGCGCGTGGTTGAAGCGAACACCGTTTCTCCGGAGGCATTTGCAGCGCTGGCAGGCGAAGTGCGCGCAACGCTCGATGTTGCGGCGGAGGTGACCTCGTGACGACGTCCTACGCCTTCCGCATCGTCAACGTTTTCGCCGAAGAGCGCCTCGACGGTAATCCGCTGGCCGTTTTTGACGACGCCCGAGGTCTCGACGATGCGACCATGCAGGCGCTGGCGCTTCAGTTCAACCTGTCGGAGACGACATTCATTCTGCCGTCGACCCGGGCAGCGGCGCGCGTGCGAATCTTTACGCCTACCTTCGAAATGCCCTTCGCCGGTCATCCGACCTTGGGCACAGCGCATGTTGTGCGAGCGTTGCGGGGGGGCGACGCGCAGACCCTGGAGATGGTGGCAGGCGTCATTCCGGTGAGCGCTCGTGGTGACGAATGGACGCTGCAGGCGAACGCGCCGCGTACGCGACCGGTCGCGGCGCAACGCCAAGATCTTGCTGCGATGCTCGGCCTTAACGACGCCGACATTGGCGGCAATCCGCTGTGGGTCGATACCGGGAGCGAACAGCTCGTTATACCGCTCACGAGCGTCAATGCCGTGCTCCGCTGTCAGCCCAAGGCCGACCTGCTCGCGCGCCATGGCAGCGTCACGCTGCCAGGTGGCGGGTCGCGTTCGATGGCTTATGTTTGGGCTGAAGCCGGGCCGGACGCCGTTCTGGCGCGCTTCTTCTTTCCCAAGCACGGCGCGGTCATCGAGGATCCAGGGACCGGTTCGGCCGCTGCCAATCTCGGCGGCTGGATGGTCGCAACCGGTGCGCCAAGACCGCAGACACGGGTCATTTCGCAGGGTGAGGCGGTCGCACGCCGTTGCCGGCTGGGTCTTCGCGTCGATGCCGACGGTCAGATTTTCGTCTCCGGGCGCGTGGTCGAACTCGGCCAGGGCACGATTGCCCTGTAGTGCACCCATCCGCCACGACGGCAACGGCTCGTAACATATTGAAGCGGCAGGCAAGCCAACCGCTTACTAGACTGCCGCGTTAGAGCAGGAGGATGCCCCTCCTGACATCGATGCGCCAGCTGACCGTATTCTTGGTGTTTTGCGCCGCATGCCTTGCGCTGCCGGCGATGGCGTCTGCGCCGCTGTCGTACGACGACGCTCGGCATCTGCTCAATCGCACCGGTTTTGGTGCCACCGACGCCGAGATCCGGCGCTTTACCGGCATGTCGCGCGAAGACGCCGCGCGCAAGCTGCTGGCGACAACGCGCACCGTCGCGGCCATGCCGCCACCGGCTTGGACAGCCCAGTCCGGTCCGCTTCGCTATCCGCGCGCTGGCGCGGACGCCTCCGAAATGGAGCGCAAACAGTTCCAGCAGGAGCAGATCCGCGAAGGGCTGCAACTACGCGGCTGGTGGGTGAACGAGATGCTCACCACGCCTTCACCACTGACTGAACGCATGACCCTTTTCTGGCATAACCACTTCGTATCGAGCCAGCAGAAGGTGCGGCTGGCCGAACTCATGTATCGCCAGAATGTCACGCTGCGCGCCAACGCGCTGGGGCATTTTGGCGACCTGCTGCACGCCGTCGCCCGTGACCCGGCGATGGTGATCTACCTCGACAACGCGCGCAACCGCAAGGGTACGCCGAATGAGAACTTCGCGCGCGAGGTGATGGAGTTGTTCACGCTTGGCGAAGGCAACTACAGTGAGCAGGACATCAAGGAGGCTGCACGAGCCTTCACCGGCTGGAGTCTCGACCGCGACAGCGGCAACTTCGTCTTCCGCCCGCTTATCCACGACTACGGCACGAAGTCCGTGCTCGGCCGCACGGGCAACCTCGATGGAGACGATGTGCTCGACGCGCTGCTGGCGCAACGTGCGACTGCGGAATTCATCACGCGCAAGCTGTGGCGTGAATTCGTCTCGCCCGATCCGGATGAAGCGCAGGTCAAGCGCATCGCCAATCGCTTCCGCGATACCCGATACGACATCAAGGTCGCACTCTACGAACTGCTGACCTCGGACGCCTTCTACGCGAAGGAGCATCGCGGCGTGTTGATCAAGTCGCCCATTGACCTGGTGGTCGGAACCTTGAAGCAGTTTGACATGCGTCCCTCCGAGCCGGTCCCGTTTGCGGTCGCCGCCGCGGCCATGGGCCAGAACCTGTTTTCGCCGCCGAACGTCAAGGGTTGGCCCGGCGGCGAGGTGTGGATCAACAGCAGCACCCTGCTCGCGCGCAAGCAGTTCCTCGACCGCATGTTCCGCGCCGACGACCCCGCAGGCAGGGCAGCGATGGCGCCGGAAGCAATGGCGCCCGTGTCCGGTCAGGTTGTCGCTACCGGCGCGGTGCAGGAAACCGACACCCAGCGTCAGATCCGGTTTATGCGGGCAATGGATCGGGGCTTTCGCAGCGTGCAATTCGAAAGCGCGACGTGGCTCACCGACCTCCATGCCACCGACGCCACGCGCGTGGATGCCGCCACGCGATTGTTGCTTGCCTATCCGCCGCAATCGCCGCCCGATCCGGCGAGCGAGCCTTTGGCGATGGTGCGTCACATCGTCCTGGACGCGTCCTACCAGCTGAAATGATTACCCGCGAGGGCCCAAGAACATGAAACGTCGCCATTTCCTGCAACTTGCTTCGTGTTGGCCACTGGCGTCGGGCGCGTTGCTGCCGACCGCTTCACTGTCGTGGGCAGCGGCACCGTCAGGCACACGTTACCGTAATCTGCTCGTGCTCATCGAGCTCAAGGGTGGAAACGACGGGCTCAACACGCTCGTACCCTATGCCAATCCGACCTATTACGGGCTGCGCCCGAAGCTCGCCATCGCGCGCGACCAGGTCATCCAACTCTCCGACAGTGCGGGCTTGCATCCCGCGCTCGAGCCGTTGCTGCCGTTGTGGAAGGCCCGCCAGCTCGCGGTGCTTCAGGGCGTAGGCTACCCCGATCCGAATCTGTCGCACTTCCGCTCGATCGAAATCTGGGATACCGCCTCAGGCAGCGAGCAATACCTGCAGGACGGCTGGCTCACACGAACCTTTGCCGCCGTTCCCACGCCGGTGGAGTTTGCCGCCGACGGGGTCATCATCGGTTCACCCGATCTTGGCCCGCTGGCCGGTGGCGGAACGCGCGCCATCGCGCTCGCCAATGCGGAACAGTTCCTGCGCCAGGCGCGACTAGCCGTTCCCGAGGGGCAAACGCCCAACCTTGCCCTGCGGCACATTCTTAAGGTGGAGGCCGACATCATGCAGGCCGCCTCGCACCTGAACGCCGATTACGCCTTCCGGACCGAGTTTCCGACGGGCGGATTCGGCAATGCAATCAAGACTGCCTGCCAGGTCATTGCCAACCAGGCCGGCGTCGCCGTCGTGCGCGTGACGCTGACCGGCTTCGACACGCACAGCGGGCAACTGGCAACGCAGGCGCGCCTACTTGGCGAATTGGCGAACGGTGTGGTCGCGCTGAAGAGCGCTTTAGATGAGCTCGGCCGATGGAACAATACGCTCGTTCTGACCTACGCCGAATTCGGGCGGCGGCCAAAGGAGAATCTTTCTGCGGGCACCGACCACGGCACGGCGAGCGTGCACTTCGCCCTCGGAGGTCGCGTTGCCGGCGGCTTGTACGGTGAGCAACCCGCGCTCAGTGGCTTGAGTGGGGACGGCAACACCGGCTTTGCCATCGATTTCCGCGGTGTCTATGCCACGGTGCTCGACCGTTGGTGGGGCGTGCCGTCCGCCGAGCCGCTGGGCGGCCGCTTCGCGCCCGTTGCGCTCCTGCGCGCTTAGTCGCGATTCAGGCCGCGCCGGCGTCCCACGCGGCGATGAAATCGCGCCAGTGTGGTTCCTTCGCCGCTGCTATCTTTTCCCGCGCGAGCGAAATCTCGGCCGCGTATTGACCGGCTGAAAGCGTTCCGCGAAGCTGCTGAAAACGCAGATACAGCAGATAGGTATTGAGCACATCGGTTTCGCAGTAGCGGCGAATGTCGTCGATCCGGCCAGCCTCGTGCGCGGCGTAGACCTCGGCTCCGTCGAAGCCGAGCTTGCCGGGAAAGCCGCATAGCCGCGCCATCGCGTGCAGGCCCGCGCCCGCGCGCGGCTGAAACGACGCGAGCACATCCATCAGGTCCAGATGCCGCGTATGGTAGCGGCTGAGATAATTGTTGTAACGAAAATCGCGGTCCTCATCGCCCCAGTCCCAGTAACGTGGCGCCGCCACGCCATGGATCAGGCTGCGGTGGTTTAGCACCGGCAGGTCAAACCCGCCGCCGTTCCACGATACGAGCTGTGGCGTGTAACGCTCGATACCGTCGAAGAAACGGCGAATGAGCTCGGGCTCCGTATCGGCCGCTTCGCCCAATGACCAGACGCGAAAACTCGTCCCTTCGCGCAGCGCGCAAGCGATCGCGACGACC
>Ga0302326_10004810_pt1 | contig 31082 bp, 40 predicted proteins | sample Palsa_T0_3_FD_202264 | JGI IMG/M metagenome (GOLD analysis project Ga0302326, IMG submission 202264) | Peat permafrost microbial communities from Stordalen Mire near Abisko, Sweden - Palsa_T0_3 | ecosystem: Environmental > Terrestrial > Soil > Palsa > Peat permafrost | place: Sweden: Abisko... | reverse complement strand
AGACCTTCGTGTTAGAAGCTCCTTCTTAGATACCTCTCCTTGTCCCAGGAGAGGTCGGCGCCAGCGAACGCAGTGAGTGTCGCGCCGGAAGAGGTTTCGGATCCAACTCGCGAAACGAGGAAACATCTCTCTCAGCCTCCCCAGAAATCTTGACCCGCCTCGCGGACTCGTCGACCTAACCCCCCAGCCCTATGTCTCAAGGGAAGGGGGGCCAGAGATCGAGCGGCGCACAGATTCAAACTATCCACTAGCCACACGTTCGGGCCTACTGTGCGGTGCGCGCCGCGCGAGTTAGACTTGAGCGCCGTGAAAGCGGATTTCGATAGAAGTACGGCCGAGGCGAAGACGGGTCTGGCGGATGCCGATAGTGTCGCAGCGGAGCGGACCAGTTCGGGGCGCGCCGGCAAGATCTTAGCAGCGCGATCAATGATGGCGGTTGGCTTCGCGAGTGTAATCGGCCTTGCTGCGTTCCTGTTCTTTTTTCATCTCGGCACCTACGGGCTGTGGGAACCCGACGAGGCGCGCTACAGCGAGATCGCGCGAGAGATGCTGGCGTCGCGCAATTTTATCGTGCCGCATCTCAATTACGTTCCGTATATCGAAAAGCCGCCGCTGCTCTACTGGCTCACGTCGCTCGCGATGAGCGTGCTGGGGATCAACGAATTCGCGGCGCGTTTCGTCAATGCGTTCGCGGCGCTGTGTGGCGTCACGGCGACGTGCTTTTTCGCGGCCCGGACGTTCGATTGCCGCCGCGCAATCCTGGCGGGTGCCGTGCTGAGCACCAGCGCAATCTACGCGGTGATGGCGCAGGTGCTGACCACCGACATGCTGTTGACGGCGAGCATGACGACGGCGCTGTACGCCTTCTATCTCCATTGGCGGGAGGGCGGGCGCTGGTGCTGGCTGATGTATATTGCGATGGGCCTCGCGGTGTTGACCAAGGGTCCGGTAGGGGTCGCGATTCCGATCCTGGCCGGGACGATTTTCCTGTGGCGCGAAGGTGATTTGCGCGATGTATGGCGCAGATTTCACGTGGTTCCGGGCCTGATCGTGACGGCGGCGATCGCGGCCCCATGGTTTATCGCGATTACGATTCGCGAGCCGGGGTTTTTCGATTTCTACTTTATCGGCGAACATTTCCGGCGCTTCTTCGACAAGAGCTACAGCCACGATCAGCCGATCTACTATTACGTTCCGATAATAATCGGCGGGCTGTTGCCGTGGACGTTCGTAATACCGTTCATCCCGTGGCGGCGCCTGACGCCGAATCCGGCGCGGCGCTTTTGCTACATTGGCAGCGCGACGATTCTGATCCTGTTCTCGCTGTCGAGCGCCAAGCTGGTGCCGTATATCCTGCCTGCGGTGCCGCCGCTTGCGATCGTGATCGCCGACCGACTTGCGACCTTGACGGAGCGTGGCGGATCGTTCGATTCGCGGCGGCTGGCGGCGATCGGTCCGCTGCTCGGTATCGGGGGCTTCGTGGCGATCGGCGTGGCGATTTATGCGGCGGATTTTCGCGCTCCATATCCGATGCTGGTGCGGCCGGCACTGGAAGCGGGAGGCGCGATTCTGGTGGCCGGCGGCATCGCATGCGGCGTCATTTTCTGGATGCGCCGCAACGCCCTCGGAATCGGAGTATTGGTGATGACGGGTGCGGCGATGCTGGTCGCCGTGAGTTACGGGCGTTTGCTGGCGGAACCGTTTCGCTCGTATGCGCATCTCGCGCGGGAAATCGAACGGCAAGCTCCGGACGCGCGGCTGGTGTGCTATCCGCGCTACGTGCAGTCGCTGCCATTTTATACACGCCGCCGGGTAATCCTGGTCGGAGGAAAAACTGAACTGACTTTCGGATCGGAGCACGATCCCGACGCGGGGGAATATTTCTTCATCCGGCGCGCAGACCTGTTGAGGTTGTGGAACGATCCACGCCCGACGGTCCTGGTGATCGATCGGTTCGCGCTGGACCCGCTCAAGCAGTCGTTGGGCAACTACAAAATCATCGCGTCGGATCCGAAGAAGGTCGCGATTATGCGCGCCGCGATGAGTCCTGTGGATAGTCAACCCGCCAGCGTCGATCGATGAGCGAGCCGCCAATCACCGAACGACCGGAGGACCGTATCGCCGAGGCGGCTCCGCGCCAGAATCCATTGGGCGCGTTCGCTTTGCGTGCGGTGCTGGGGATCGCCGTCGTCGCGATTCTGATCGGGCATTACGATGCGCGGCCGGTATTCCACGCACTCGCGCGCGAACGGATCGGTTACTTCGCGGCGGCAATCGCGCTTTACCTGGCGTCGCAGGTGATGTCGGCCTGGCGCTGGCAATGGCTCGCGCGCCTCAACTCGATCACGGGTCCGTTTCGTGAGTTTCTCGCCTATTACTTCGTGGGCGTGTTCACGAACCTGTTCGTGCCGGGGCTGGTCGGTGGCGACGCCGCGCGCGCACTATATCTCGGCCGCCGCCACGATCGGCTGGGCGAGGCGATTGCGTCGGTAGTCGCGGATCGCGGAATCGGGCTGATCGCGCTGTTCTGGTTCGCGGCCGGCGGGGCGCTGACGTTACGCGCGGTGAAACTGCCGCCGAGCATCCTGCACGTGACGATATCGATCGGCGCGGTGGCGTTCGCCGGTTGGCTGACTTCGCCGCTGTTAGCGCGTCTGGCGGGACATCTGGGGGGACGCCTCGCGCGCGTGATCGCGCCGTTCCTCTGTTACCTGCGCCGGCCGGTCGCGATCATCCCGGCGATCCTGTTGTCAGTCATCCTGCAGGCGGCGCTGGCGGTGTGCCAATTCATTCTGGCGCGAGGCCTCGGGCTCGAAACTTCGCTGGCGACCTTCATGCTATGCGTGCCGATTGCGAACGTCTTCGCGAGTTTGCCGATCACGCTCAACGGACTGGGAGTGCGTGAAGCGGCTTACCTGGTGCTGTTCAGCCGGGCTGGATTATCGAAGGCCGACACGATCGCGCTGGGGCTGTTGTGGTTCGCGAGCACGATGATCGGCGGACTGAGCGGCATCATCGCATTTGTGACGACCAAATTGCCGGTGGCCTCGGACGAGGCGGTCGAAGGCATCGAACCGATCGGCGATGAAGGGACCGGCGGTTGACCCTGACAACCAAGGGTGGCGAACCGGCCACAGGGCCTATAAAAAGGCATAAAACCGTTAATGCAAAAGGAATTGGGCCATTGTTGCCTTCGCGTGATCTCGTGAATATAGTCTGACTAACCTTTCGGACAGGCTGGCCGGAGTGACTCGATAATGGACGTAATGAAGACGCTCTTCCTGAACCCCCCATCCTACGACGATTTCGACGGCGGCGCGGGATCGCGCTACCAGGCGACGCGCGAGGTCTGGTCGTTCTGGTACCCGACGTGGCTCGCGTATCCGGCCGGAATGGTCCCGGGCGCGCGGCTGCTGGATGCCCCACCGCTGAATTACACACCGCAAAAGACGGTTGAGGAGGCGAAAAGTTACGACTTCATCGTGATCCATACGTCAACACCCTCGATTCGGATGGATGCGCGGACGGCCGAGGCGATCAAGGCGGCCAATCCAAACTGCATTATCGCATTCGTCGGTGGTCATCCGACGGCCCGTGCCGAAGAGACGCTGAAGCTGAGCAAAGCGATCGATATTGCGGCGCGTAAGGAGTTCGACTTTTCGATGCTGGAAGTGGCGCAGGGCATGGACTGGTCGAAGATCGGCGGTATCAGCTACCAGAAAGACGGGATCATCAGCCATAATCCGGACCGGCCGATACTCTCGAACGAGGAACTCGACAGCCTGCCGTTCGTGACCGAGGTTTACGAGAAGAACCTCGACTACCTGCGCTACAACAGCCCGTACTGCCAGTATCCGTACGTTTCGATGTACACGGGGCGCGGGTGCCCGGCGCGATGCACCTTCTGTCTATGGCCGCAGGTCACGCAGGGGCATAAGTACCGCGTGCGCAGCCCCGAAAATGTCTATGAGGAAGTCGCCGCGATGAAGGCGAAGTTCCCCAAGATGAAGGAGCTGTTCTTCGACGACGACACGTTCACGGCGGACCCGATGCGGGCGCGGAAGATCGCACAACTGATCAAGCCGCTGGGTATCACGTGGTCAACCAACTCGCGCGCCAACGTTGATTACGAGACGTTGAAGATTCTGAAAGACGGCGGCCTGCGGCTGTTCGTGGTGGGATACGAGAGCGGCAATGCGAAGATCCTGGAGAACATCAAGAAGGGCGTGCGCCTCGATCGCGCGCGGCGGTTCACCAAGGATTGCCACGACCTCGGAATACTGATTCACGGCACGTTTATCCTGGGACTTCCGGGCGAGACCAAGGAGACCATCGAGGAGTCGATGCGGTTTGCGCGCGAGATGGATTGCGAGACGATCCAGGTGTCGCTCGCGTCGCCCTATCCGGGGACCGAGCTATTCGAGTATGTGACCAAGAACGGCTTCCTGGCGGTGGATCCGCTGCTGGACGAATCGGGCTATCAGAAATGCACGGTGCAGTATCCGGGATTGACCAACGATGAAATCTACGGGGCGGTCGAGCGTTTTTATAAGAGCTTTTATTTCCGGCCGCGGTACATCCTTAAGGCGCTGCGCAAAATGGCGACGTCGCCGCAAGAATGCAAGCGGTTGCTGAAGGAAGGGGTGCAGTTCATGTCCACGATGCGGTCGCGGCGGGCGCAGTCGCGGGCTGCTGTTCAACCCGCGCAGGCGGCCTGAGAGTTCGCGCACGATCGCATCCGAGGGAAGGCGGCAGGATGCATAGCCGCGTGCCGGGGAAGCATCGGCAGTTGGTTTCGGGGCCTAGCTGTCATCTATGAATATTGTTGCGGATGTTGCCGCGAGCTGCGTTGCGATATCGGTTGGTTACTACATAGCCGCTTCGATCGCAGCATTGCGCTTCGCGATACGCACTTCGTCGCCGTCGCCGCCGCTACCGAAGGTTGCGCCGCTGGTGGCGATCCTCAAGCCGTTGCATGGCCTGACGGAAGATCTGCGCAGCAAGATAGTCAGCTACCTCGAACTGGATTACCCGCGAGTTCAATACTACTTCGGAGTTTCCGATAATCGCGATCGCGCCGCGGAAGTCCCGACCGCCCTGCGCGAGTGCTATCCCGACAAGCAAATCACGCTGGTGGTGGGGGTCGAACCGGGCTGTTCGAATCGCAAGGTTTCCAAGTTGATCGCGATGGCGGAGCGGGCGCCGGACGCGGATATATACGTGATGAGCGACGCCGACATTGCCGTCGATAGAGATCATCTGCGGCGGCTGGTCGGCGAACTCGCGGCGGACGAAAAGGCCGGCGTCATCTCGTGCCTGTATCGGGCACGCCCTAGCGGATCGATGGCATCGCGGCTCGAAGCGCTCGCGGTCAATACAGATTTTACGCCGATGGTGATGCTTTCGGCGGCGGTTGAACCGGTGCGCTACGCACTCGGCGCGACCATCGCGATCAAGCGTGAGGCTTTGGAACAAATCGGCGGCTTTCGGGCGATTAAGGATTTTCTCGCCGACGACTTTCACCTCGGCAAACTCGCCGCCGACCACCATTGGGGCGTCGGGCTATCGAGCTCGATCGTAACGACGGTCACTCACGAACAGACCTTCGGCGACTTCTGGAGCCATCAACTGCGCTGGGCGCGCACCTATCGCACTACCCGCCCGCTGAGCCTGGCAACAATCACGACGCATGGACCGTTCTGGGGACTGATACTGTTAATGGCGACGCACGGCTGTCACAAAGCAGTCGCATCGGTCGCAATCATGCTGGTCGCGCGGCTGGCGATGGCGACGCTGATGTTGCGCAACGTGTTGCGGGTGCCGGATTTGACTCGCGACGTTTGGCTGCTTCCGTTCAAGGACCTGTTCATGACAGGAATCTGGTTCGCGAGCCTTTTCGGGAATCGAGTCGAGTGGGCCGGACGGCGGCTCGAGATCCTTGCCAACGGCACGATGCGCGAAGTCGATGGGTGACAGCCCGTCGCAGCTTGCGTTCTATCTCGGACTAGGCATCCTCGCGAGCGTTTTGCTGGCAGCCGGCCTGTTCATGATGAAGAGCCGCGGCGCTGTGCTGCCCGTGGCACATGGCAGCGGCACGATGCGGGCGGTTCTGGTCTGGATTCGCGATCCGATGTGGAGTGGCGGTCTGGGCGTGCAAACTGTGGGGTATGCCGTGTACATCGCGGCACTCTCCGATGCACCGGTATCGCTGGTGGCAGTGATGATGCAGGGCGGCATCGCGTTGTTCGTAATTTTCGCCGTAGTCTTTCTGCGCGAAAAGGCCAATGCGCGCGAATGGGCCGGGATCATCGGTATTCTCGTCGCGATGGTCGTGCTGGGGCTTTCGCTCAGGGGCGGCGTGGCCGGCAGCGAGGCGAACGCGCAGGCATTGTGGACTTTTTCGGCAATCTCCATGGGCGCGGCGGCGGCGCCTTTCGCATTTGCCCGCTTACGCCGCAGCGGTATGGCGACGGCGATCGCGTCAGGCGTTGCATTTGGTCTCGGCAGCCTCTACACGAAGCCGCTGGCGGACGCGTTTGCGGCGCACTCGGTAGCTGATTCGTTGCTGCGGATGTTCGGCCATCAATGGCTGTACCTGGTGAGTGCGACCAATATTGCGGGTCTAATCCTGCTGCAGAATTCGTTTCATTCGGCGCGCGGGATCATCGCGATGCCGTTGTCGTCTGCGATTTCGAATGTCGTGCCGATTCTGGGCGGCATGGCAGCTTTCGCGGAATCCCTGCCCACCGAGCGTGTCGCCGCGGCGTTGCGCATCGCGGCTTTCGTATTGACGATCGGCTCAAGCGCGCTGTTAGCTGTCAGCGAGGAAGTGTCGCAGCACGGGCTACAAGCTGGCTAGTTGGTGACTTTGGCGGTGCGCAGTGAGGCGATTTCCTCGGCGGAGTAGCCGGCCGCGCGAAGGACTTCATCGGTATGCTCGCCGAGTCGCGGGGGCATCAGGTTCTTGACCGAGCGCTCGCCGTTGATGCTGACCGGTATATCGACGAACTTCATCTCGGGGATGCGAAAGTCCGGCGGCACGGGCGCGAACATCCCGAGCGTGTTGACCTGATCGTCGGCAAACACCTGGTCGAGTTTGTTGATCGGACTCACCGGGACGCCCGCCTTGTGCAACTCCTCGATCAAGTTCGCAGTCGAAAAGCCCACCGTTTTGCGCTCCATTATCTCGTGCAATTCGCGCCGGCGCGGCACCCGTTCGCTGTTACTGACGAAGCGCGGATCGACCGCAAGATCGTCGAGGCCAAGCACTGCGCAGAATCTTCCGAACAGGCGATCGTTGCCGGCGGCGACCATCACCCATCCGTCGGAAGTCGGAAAGGCCTCGTAGGGCGCCGCCGCCGGAGAAGTCGATCCGGCGGGACCCTGGATGTCTCCGGTAGCGATGTAGTTGGTCATCATGAGGGCCGTCCAGGTCACACCGGTTTCCAGCAGACTGGTGCGGACGCGCGAGCCTTTGCCGGTCCTGGTGCGATCGATTAGTGCCGCGAGGACGCCGCTGAAAAGCCACAGCCCCGATCCCATGTCGATAATCGGGACGACCACCCGCGCCGGCGGCGATCCCGGATGGCCGTTCATGCTGATGATTCCCGAGTAAGCCTGCCCGAGCGGATCGTAGCCGGGAAGATTCTTCATCGGGCCGACGTCGCCGAAGCCGCTGATAGAGGCGTAGATGAGGCGTGGATTTTCCTGTGCGAGATCGTCGTAGCCGAGGCCGCGTGATTCGGTGCTGCCCGGCTTCATCGAGTGGACGAAGACGTCGGCGGTGCGCGACAGCCGCCGCACGATCTCCTGTCCGCGTGGATCGTCAAGGTCGGCGCAGATGCTTTTCTTGTTGCGATTGTTGGCGAGATGCACGGTGGACTCGCCGTGCCATAACGGAGCGAAGCGGCGGCCGTCGTCGCCACCGGCGGGACGTTCAACCTTGATTACGCTCGCGCCGAAATCGCCGAGCAATTGCGTGCAGTAAGGCCCCGCAATGTTCTGGGTGAGGTCAACGACCGTCAGTCCGTCGAGTATCGCCGGCATCCAGTTCTCACCTTCACTTGGTCACTTTCTATTTCGCCCGCGCGCGACATCTGCCCGGATGCCACGCGCGGCGCTAAGAGCAGATTAACTGAATTTCGCTTTGGGCACCGCCAGTCCGGGAATCTCCGAACGGGTCTTGAAGATCGTGCCCTTCTTTTCCTTGTCGTCGGTGTTGTCTGCGGTGACGATATACAGGTCCTGCAGGTCCTTGCCGCCGAAGGTGAGACTGGTCACGAACGATGCCGGGATCTTGTGACGGTAGTCGATGGTCCCGTTGGGCTTGAAACGCACCACCTCGCCCGATTTCACCGTCGCGACGACCACGCCGCCCTCGGCGTCCACCGCGAGGCCGTCGGGCCAGCCCTCGGGGATCTTCGCGAAGACGCGGCGATCCGCCACTGTGCGATCGGGCTTCACGTCGTATGCCCATACCGCCTGAGTAGTCGAATCGGCGTGGTAGAGCAACTTGCGGTCGGGACTGAAACCGAGGCCGTTGGTGACTTCGATCCCCTCCCACAGCTTGGTGACCTTGCCGTCCGGATCGACGCGGAAAAGGTTTCCCGGTATCGGTTTCTGGTCGGACAACGCGTCGAATTCGAGCGAGCCGACAAAGATGCTGCCGTGGTCGTCGGGCTGCAAATCGTTGAGTCCCTTGAGGGGACGCCCTTCCCATTCAGTGAAGAGATTGCGGCTGGTGCGCGTCGCCTCATTCCAGTACATGAGACCGCGGCCGGAGCATACGAAACCGCCGCCCTCATTGATCGCGATGCCGCCGACGCCCTTGCGCCCGGGAATCAGTGTTTCGATCTCGCCGTCGGGACTGCGCCGGTACACGCCGCCCCTGGGCACGTCGCTGAAATAGAGCCGGTTCTGATCGTCAACGCGCGGTCCTTCGAGCAGACCGTAACCGCTCGCGAGAACTTCTAATGTCGCCGCCATCGTGGAGTTCCTCCAGCGCGGGATTTACCACGATTAGCGGCAGCTTTACCACGATTGACGGCTGCCGCCGCGATCATTCGTGGTGCGGAGCCAACTACTTGTGGGCCATCGGGTTGAGAATCTGGACCTCCCACTGGACTCACCGCAGGCGTGACGGCAACGGGCGCATCGCGAGTGCAACACGCCCGCTGCCGAAATTATCGAGCGAAAATACGATGCAGTGACACTAGTGCGACGTGTTCATTTCCGGCTGGCTAGCCGATCCGCCAGAACTGGAATCGCTGGCTCGACTGGACGGAGTCGCCGCGGCCGGCGGAGCACTCGAAGAATCCGGGGCGGCAGTATCCGTGCTCGCCTGCGCTCCCTGGTAATTCTCCTGGAGATTGCGAAGATAGGTGACCACCTGCCATCGCTCGTTGGAGGACATCGCATCGTCATACGAGGGCATCCAGATACCGCCGTTGCGGATGTAGCCGTAGATGTAGCCGTCGGGCAGATTCTTGCTGACGCCGGTCATCAGGTTCGCGGGCTTGTGCAAGAGCAGGTGCACGACCGATCCGTCGCCAGTGCCGGTGGGTCCGTGGCATGGAGAGCAGTTAGTCAGGAAGAGCTGCTGGCCGTGTTTGAGGTTCTCGATGGTCGGCTGGAGCGGATTGTGCGTCTTGACGGTCATCGCTTCCAGCTTCATATCGGGCGCCGCCTGATCGTCGGCGCCAGGCAACCCGTCGGGCTGGCCGGGATGATTGTTGTAATGAATACCATCAACCGGCAACACGCCGTCCGGCATATTGCGGGGCGCCACATCAAGTGGTTGGATCGCCGCGCCACGGAACATATCGATACTCCACGGAAAGGCGTCGGCGGGCGGGGCGCTTGCGGCAAAGGCCGCAGTGGTCAGGAATGCCGCAGCGGCTATGCGTGCGCCCAAAGGCATCCGGTTGGCGCTGGTGCTCAAGTGATTTCGGCTCCCGTTCATTGATTTCCGCTTCAGATTCCAGGTTGTGTCGCTTGCTGTTCCAGTCAACGCACTGCGCTATAAATCATTCGCCGAGCGCTTTGTCCACCCTGCCCGAAGCGACGGACACGCAACCATACTCTCTCGGTTGCACCGCGATCAAATCCCGCCACGAAAAAACCACCGGTCATAATTCCCTCCGTCATTCACTCCCGGGGGATGCGTGAATCACCGCGCAGACTTACTTGCTCACCACGACGTAGCCAATCATCCCGTCCTTTTCGTGCGGCAGGCACAGGTATTTGTAGGTTCCGGGCACGGTAAAGGTGTAGTCGAAGGTCATTCCGGGCTTCATGAAGCCGGAATCAAACGGCTTCGCACCAGGGGGACTCGAAACGTCGCTGGGCTTTTGCGCGCTGTCGGGATCGGTCGTTACCGAGTGAAGAGTCTCGGCATTGTTGACCCATTCGACCGTATCACCGACCTTGATCGCCACCTTCATCGGCTGGTACATGGGCGGTTTGTCGGTCATTTTGACGGTCGCGGCCGGCGCGGCGTACGCGAGGGCTGGCAACAACAACCCGATCGCGAACGCCAGCGCGAGAATCGTAGATAGCGCCACAGTGGACTTGCCGGGTTCTAAATCTTTATCCATCAGCTTCGATTTCGCATCTTAAATTATTGCGGGCTGGTTTAGCAACGGTAATTCGTCGATGACCATGACTTTAGCGTTACTTCTACTCGAACGCCACCGCTCGACCGCTCTGGCGACGAACAAGTATCGAAGATTTGCCAGGAACTTATCGCACGCAGCGCGACTTAATTGGCTGACGAGTGGACGGAAGCGACGTGATGTAAGGGATCGGAGTCGGCAGTCTCCTGCGCACGGAGAACTTACATCAGCTAAGCGGGGGCGGAGACTTGCGTCTCCGCCCCCGAATTTCTAGATTAATCTATCGGGGATCAGGCAGCCGCGCTATGCTGAGCGACCGACTTGATTTCGAGGCCCTGCGGACCGGTGTCCACGACTACCCGCGAACCGTCCCGCACCTCGCCCATCAGCAGCTTGCGCCCGAGCGCCGTTTCGAGTTCGCGCTGAATCATCCGCCGCAGCGGACGTGCCCCATAGACCGGGTCGTAACCCTTTTCAGCGAAATAATCGCGGGCGCTATCGGTCAGTTCGAGCTCGATCTTGCGCTCGGCGAGGCGCTTGCGCAGCCGTTCGAGCTGGATATCGACGACCTGGCGCAGATCGCTCTTGCTGAGCGTATGGAAGACCACGATCTCGTCAACGCGGTTGAGGAACTCCGGCCGGAAGCTCTGGCGGAGCACCGCGAGACATTCTTCCTTCATTTTGTCGTAGTTCTGGCCCTTGAACGCCAGGATGATCTGACTCGCGATATTCGATGTCATGATCACGACGGTGTTCTTGAAATCAACGGTGCGGCCCTGTCCATCCGTCAAGCGTCCGTCGTCGAGCAGTTGCAGCAGCACGTTGAAGACGTCGGGGTGAGCCTTTTCGATCTCGTCGAACAGGATCACCGAATAGGGACGCCGCCGCACCGCCTCGGTCAATTGGCCGCCCTCGTCGTAACCGACGTAGCCGGGCGGCGCTCCGATCAGGCGCGAGACCGCGTGCTTCTCCATGTATTCCGACATGTCGATGCGGACCATCGCGCTCTCGTCATCGAAGAGGAACGCGGCCAGCGCACGCGCCAGTTCAGTCTTACCGACGCCGGTCGGGCCGAGAAAGATGAACGATCCGATCGGGCGATTGGGATCCTGCAACCCCGCGCGCGCACGCAGCACCGCGTCGGCGACGGCCGTCACCGCCTCGTCCTGTCCGATGACGCGCTTGTGCAGGTGCTCTTCCAGATGGGCCAGCTTCTGCACCTCGCCTTCCATCAGGCGCGAGACCGGCACGCCGGTCCAGCGCGCCACGATCTCGGCGATATCCTCTTCGTCAACTTCTTCCTTGATCAGGCGCGAGCCGCCGGCGGTGTCGGCGATCTTCTCGCCTTCCGCCAGTTCCTTCTCGAGGCTCGCCAGCTTGCCGTATTGCAATTCGGCGACCTTGTTGAGATCATACTCGCGCTTGGCCTTTTCGATCTCGTGGCGGGTCTGCTCGATATTGCTTTTGATTTTCGCGAGCTTCTCGAGGCCGCCCTTTTCGGTTTGCCATTGGGCCTGCAACGCGGAGCGGCGCTCGTGGGCCTCGGCGAGTTCCTTCTCGAGTTTGACGAGCCGATCCTTCGAAGCCGCGTCGGTCTCGCGCTTGAGCGCCTCGCGCTCGATTTCGAGCTGCATCACGCGGCGGTTGGCCTCGTCGAGTTCCACCGGCATCGATTCCTTTTCGGTGCGCAACTTGGCCGCCGCCTCATCAACCAGATCGATCGCCTTGTCGGGCAGAAAGCGGTCGGTGATGTAGCGCTTGGAAAGAATCGCGGCGGTCACCAGGGCGGAGTCCTTGATACGGATGCCGTGATGAACCTCGTAACGCTCCTTCAATCCGCGCAGGATCGAGATGGTGTCCTCGACGCTCGGCTCTTCGACAATCACAGGCTGGAAGCGCCGCTCGAGCGCCGCGTCCTTCTCGATATACTTGCGGTACTCGTTCAGGGTCGTCGCGCCAATGCAATGCAGTTCGCCGCGCGCCAACATCGGCTTCAGGAGATTGGAGGCGTCCATCGCACCCTCGGCGGCGCCAGCACCGACGACGGTGTGCAGCTCGTCGATGAACAGGATCACCTCGCCCTCGGCCTCCTGCACTTCCTTGAGGACGGCTTTCAGCCGTTCCTCGAATTCGCCGCGGAACTTGGCTCCGGCGATCAGCGCTCCCATATCGAGCGCGATGAGCTTGCGGTTCTTGAGCCCGTCGGGCACGTCGCCGGAGACGATACGCTGGGCGAGCCCCTCGGCGATCGCGGTTTTGCCAACGCCCGGCTCTCCAACGAGCACTGGATTATTCTTGGTGCGGCGCGACAGGATCTGCATCACGCGGCGAATCTCTTCGTCACGCCCGATAACAGGATCGACCTTGCCGGCGGCGGCGAGCTTGGTCAGATCGCGGCCGTAGCGCTCGAGCGCCTGATAAGTGGTCTCGGGGTTCGACGAAGTGACGCGCTGATTGCCGCGCACCTTCTTGAGCACCGCCATGACTTTGTCGAGCGTGACGCCGGCCTCGCGCAGGATCTTTGCGGTCGCGCCCGGGTCGCCGAGCATCGCGATCAGCACGTGCTCGATTGAGACGTACTCATCCTTGAGCTTGCCGGCCTCCTCCTCGGCACGCGCGAGAACCCGATTGAGGCGCTGCGTAACGTAAGTCTGTCCGGCGTCGTAGCCGCTGCCACTGATTGAAGGGATTTTGCGCAGCTCGTCGCTGAGCCTCGTACGCACCGTTTTGAGGTCCGCTCCCGCCAGCTTCAAGATTGAAGCGGCGAGTCCGTCCTCGTCCTCCAGCAACGCGAACGCCAGATGCTCAACGTCGATAGCCTGATTATGAGCACTGACGGCGGCGTTCTGGGCGCGCCCCAACGCTTCCTGGAGTTTATCGGTAAAACGGTTGGCGTTGACTGCCATTTTTAGAGTTCCTCAGCCTTTAACGTAACCATTTCGGAGGCTTCGGCAACTTCGGCGCGGTGAGGAGGGGATTGCCGCACCATGGAAAGACGCGGCTGCCTAAGTTGGAACCTGTGGCGGACGACGCGCCAACGCCTTGCGAGCAATTTCGGAAGACGATCGGATGAACTCGGGGGTTATTCGCCGGCGATCATCATCTCGGCGATCTTCAGGGTCGGCGACACCGTCGATGAGCGCCAGCGGAGGTCGTTGCCGATCATCTCGATCGACTTGAACATCTCTTTCAGGTTGCCGGCGATAGTGATTTCCTGCACCGGGTAGGTCAGCTCGCCGTTTTCGATCCACATGCCGCCGGCACCGCGCGAGTAGTCGCCGGTCACGCCGTTGACGCCGAAACCGATCAGCTCGGTGACGTAGAGGCCATGCTTGACCGACGCGATAATTTCCTGCGGGGAATGCGTGCCGGGTTCCAGATAGAGATTGGTCGTGCCGACCGAGGGTGAGTCGCCAACCGAGCGCGTTGCGTTGCCGGTCGGCTGGAGCTTCAGCTTGCGCGCAGAGTACGAGTCGAGGAGATAGGTCTTGAGCACGCCGCGCTCGACGAGGCTCTTGCGATTGGTCGCGAGGCCCTCGCCGTCGAACGGTTTCGAGCCCATCGCGCCCTTCATAGTGCCATCATCGTAAATCGTGACCAGCGGCGACGCGATCTGTTCGCCGAGCTTGCCGAGCAGAAACGAAGCGCCCTTGTAGAGCGAAGGTCCCGAAGCCGCACCGGCGATCGATCGGATCAGGCCGGCTGCCATGTCGGGGTCGAAGACGATCGGCACGCGATTGGTTTTGATCTTGCGTGATCCGAGACGCCGCAACGCCCTCTTTGCCGCGATCGCGCCGACCGCTTCAGCATCATCGAGCTTGCTGAAATGGCGGTTCGCGGTGTACCAGTAGCCGTTTTGCATCGCACCGTCGTCGCTCTGCGCGATGGGCGCAACGCCGAGATTGAAGGAAGTTCCTTCGTAGGTGCCCGCGAAGCCGTTGCTGTTCGCGAACATGATGTAGTAGCGGCCGGAATCGAATTCGGCGCCTTCGGAGTTCTTGATGCGCGGGTCGGCCGCGAGCGCCGCATGTTCCGCTTTGCGCGCGATCGCGAGAGCGGTGTCGGCGTCGATGATGCCGCTGTGGTCGTCGGCCAGGTCGAGTTCAGGGAAGCTCGCCGGATGAAGCGAGGCGTCGGGCAGGCCGGCGTGAGGATCGGCCGCGGTCAGCCGCGCGAGTCCGACAGTGTGCGCGACGAAATCCTCGAGGCCGTCGCGTTCGAGTTCAGCCGTCGAGGCATTGGCCGAGGCCTGTCCGACAAACACGCGAATGCCGAGGCGTCGCTCGCGCGAACTCTTGAGCTTCTCGACCTCACCGAGCCGCACGCCCGCGGCGAGCGACTCCGCACTGACGCATAGAACTTCCGCCGCGGTAGCGCCGTGGCGCTTCGCAACTCCGAGCGCCCATTCCGCCAACGCCGCATCAACCTGTGCCATCTGTATATCCTTTGGACCTAGGCGCGGGTGCCGCCCACCGTGATGCCATCGATCTTGATCGTCGGGAGTCCCACGCCCACCGGCACCGACTGGCCGTCTTTGCCGCAAGTGCCGACGCCGGAATCGAGCGCGAGGTCGTTGGCAACCATCGAGACGCGCGTCAACACGTCGGGACCGTTGCCGATGAGGGTCGCGCCTTTGACCGGCCGCGTCGCCTTGCCGTCTTCAATCAGGTAGGCCTCGCTCGCGGAGAACACGAACTTGCCGTTGGTGATATCGACCTGACCGCCGCCGAAATTCACCGCGTAGAGACCGCGCTTGACGGAGCCGATGATTTCTTCGGGAGTCGATTCGCCGGAGAGCATGAAGGTGTTGGTCATGCGGGGCATCGGGACGTGTGCGAAACTCTCGCGGCGGCCGTTGCCGGTCGGCTCGGTTTTCATCAGGCGCGCATTGAGGCGATCCTGCAGGTAGCCGCGCAGAATTCCTTTTTCGATCAGCACGGTGCGCGAAGTTGGCGTGCCTTCGTCGTCAACGTTGAGGCTGCCGCGACGATTCGCGATCGTGCCGTCGTCGATGACGGTGCAGAGCGGGCTCGCGACCGACTGCCCGATGCGGCCGGAGAAGGCCGAAACGCCCTTGCGATTGAAGTCGCCCTCGAGACCGTGACCGATCGCCTCGTGGAGCAGAATCCCGGGCCAGCCGTTGCCGAGCACGACCACCATTTCGCCGGCGGGCGCGTCAACCGCATCGAGGTTCACAATAGCCTGGCGCGCGGCCTCGCGGGTGTAGTGCTTCCAGCGATCCTGATCGAGGAAGTAACTCCACTCGACGCGGCCGCCACCGCCAAAACTGCCGACCTGGCGACCCTTCTCGTCCTCGGCGATGACGGTCACATTGAGGCGGCAAAGCGGCTGCATATCGGCCGCGACGCGCCCTTCGCTGTTGACGATCATGACGATTTTGCGCTCGGCGGAAAACGACGCCATCACGTTGCGAACGCGGGGATCGTAGGCGCGCGCGAGTTCGTCGATTTCGCGGAGCAGTTTTGCACGCTCCTCGATCGGCACGTCGAGCGGCGAACTTTCGAGATCGTACAATCGATGCTTCTGAACCGCGCCGCCAACCTGCACGGCGGGGTGCGCTTCCGAACGGCTATCGGCGATCGCCCGGGCCGCCTCGGCAGCGATCCGCATGCGATCGAAGGTCACTTCGTCGGAGTACGCGTAGCCGGTGCGATCCTCGGCACAGACGCGCACGCCGACGCCATGCGAAACGGATTTGTTGGTGTGGTTGACCATCGACTCTTCGAGACCGAGGCCCTCGGCGCTGCGGTACTCGAAATAGAGATCGGCATAGTCGGCCTTGCGTTCGAGCGCGTTACCAAGAATGCGTTCGAGGCCGCTTTCATTCATGCCGAATCGGTTCAGGAAAAATTGTTCCGGCCGGACCAGATCATTCGCCATCGGTTGTCACCCGTCCTTGAAGACGATTCTAGCAGACGCTTGCACGCCGCCGAACCTGAATCGAGAATTATGTGCGGTGCGCAAAGAAAAACGCGCTCCCGCCGATGCGGAAGCGCGTTCATGAATTGGACCTTCGGATGCGACGGCGTTTTCCTCCGCCGCCTTGCCTAAGATAGGGATCAGCCGGCCGCAACGCGCTGCGATTGTTCACGACCGCCGTCGCGACGAGCGACCTTTTTCTTCGGCGGCTTTTTGGTCGCGGCCTTTTCAGCAGCGCCCGTGAATTCAATAATCGACAAGGGTGCGGCGTCACCACGGCGGACGCCAAACTTTACCACGCGAGTGTAGCCACCCGCGCGATCTTTGAAGCGCGGAGCAATCTCGTCGAACAACTTTTTAACGGCGTCGCGCGACTGCATGAAGGCGAACGCGAGACGGCGCGCTGGAATGTCGCCGCGTTTGCCCAGCGTGACCATCCGATCCGCGTAACGCCGCAGCTCCTTGGCCTTGGCGTCGGTAGTTTTGATCCGCTCGTGCTCGATCAGGCTCAACACGAGATTGCGGAACAAGGCCTTGCGATGAGACGAGGTGCGATTGAGCTTGCGGCCCTGGTTAAGATGACGCATCGGTTAAACTCCCACGCGATACAAAACGGCTCACGCCGATTCGCGACGCTCCTGCTCTTCCCACATGCGGTCGAGCTCGCTGCGCGACGGCAGATTCTCCAGCCGCATCCCGAGCGACAACCCCATGTCGGTCAACACTTCCTTGATTTCGTTAAGCGACTTGCGGCCGAAGTTCTTGATTTTCAGCATGTCCTGCTCGGTGCGTTGCACCAGCTCGCCGATATACTTGATGTCCGCGTTCTGCAGTCCGTTGAAGGCGCGCACGGAAATCGGCAGGCCTTCGACCGGACGGTAGAGGTACTCGTTGAACACCGGACGAATCTCAGCGTGATCGCCCACCACCGGCACTTCGGCTTCTTCCTCGACGCCCGCGAAAATGGACATCTGATCGCGCAATACCCGCGAAGCGTAGGTCAATCCATCGCGCGGCGAAATCGAGCCGTCGGTCCAGATTTCGATCGCCAGCCGATCGTAATCGGTACGCTGGCCAACGCGCGCATTGGTGACGATGAAGTTGACCTTCTTGATCGGCGCGAAAATCGAGTCGAGTCGAATCGTGCCGATCGGCTCATCGTCTTCAAGGCGCTCGCCCGGCACGTAGCCGCGGCCGCGCTTGATCACGAGTTCCATATCAAGATCGGCGCCCTTATCGAGGGACGCGAGATGGCGATCGGGCGTCAGGATTTCGAGACTGGGTCCGCCGGTGATGTCGCGCGCGGAAACCGTCGCTTCGCCCTTGGCCTTCAGCGTCGCCGTGATCTGCTCGCCCTCGTGAAGTTTCAGTCGGACTTCCTTGAGGTTGAGCAGGATGTCGGTGACGTCCTCTTTAACGCCCGGGATGGTCGAGAACTCGTGCAGCACGCCCTTGATGCGCACGGCGGTAATCGCGTAGCCGGGCAGCGAGGAGAGCAAGACCCGGCGCAGTGCGTTGCCGATGGTGATCCCGTAGCCACGCTCGAGCGGTTCGGCGAAGAAGCGACCGTAGGTCGGGGTCAGCTCCTTATCGTCGAATTCTACCGCCTTTGGTTTGATCAGGTCACGCCAATCATTCTGCATAATTGTGTTCTTCTACCGCGAAAAAATTTGTTGTCAGGCGAATTGATCGGACAGCAACCCCTCTACCCTTTAGCGGGCCGCCCAGACTTGTGGCCCGATCGCACAGCGAACTTTTCCGGCTCGCCTCAGAAGCTCGCTAGATGCGACCGATCCGCCCGCCGGCCGCATTAACTAACGTGAGTAATGCTCGACGATGAGCTTCTCGCTGATCGGCATCGTGAGGTCGGCACGCGCCGGCAACGACCGCAGCGATCCGCGGAACTGCTCGCGCTCCAGCGACATCCATGAGGGTACACCGCGCCGCTGAGCCAACTCGATCGCCTCGACGATCACCTTCTTCTGACGGCTCTTCTCGTTGATACTCACGACCTGGCCGACCTCCAACAGGTACGAAGGAATAGTCACGACCTTGCCGTTGACTTCGAAATGACCATGCAGGACGAGCTGCCGCGCCTGCGCGAGCGAACTGGAGAAGCCCAGCCGATAGACCACGTTGTCGAGCCGCCGTTCGAGCAGCACGAGCAAATTTTCACCGGTGATGCCCGGCATCCGCTCGGCCACTTCAAAGTATTGCGAGAACTGCTTTTCGAGCAGCCCGTAGATGCGCTTGACCTTCTGCTTTTCGCGCAGGCGAATCGCAAATTCCGAGAAACGCGTGCGCGCCTGTCCATGCGCCCCTGGCGGATAATTACGCCGCTCGATCGCACACTTGTCGGTGTAGCATCGCTCGCCCTTCAAGAAGAGCTTCAGTCCTTCGCGCCGGCACATCCGGCAAACTGGTCCAAGATTTCTAGCCACCGTATTCCCCTGATCGCGCCCGCATCAGACCCGGCGCCGTTTCGGCGGACGGCATCCGTTGTGCGGTATCGGCGTGACGTCCTTAATCGAAATTACTGCGAGCCCGGTCGCCTGCAACGCGCGCACCGCCGACTCGCGGCCGCCACCGGGTCCTTTGACGTGAACGATCACGCTGCGCATCCCGTACTCGGAACATTTGCGCGCCGCAGCTTCCGCTGCCATCTGGGCCGCGAACGGCGTGCCCTTGCGCGAACCTTTGAAACCGACCGAACCGGCGCTCGACCAGGCAACCACCAGGCCGAGCGGGTCGGTGATCGTGACGATCGTGTTGTTGAACGTCGCATGCACGTGCGCGACGCCTTCGGGCACAGCGCGGCGCGTACGGCGCTTGCGGGGAGCGGCTGGTGCTCCACTCGCAGCGGCACCGGTTGTCGCAGCGCCCGCAGCCGGCGGCGATCCCGCAGCGGCGGGAGTGCCGGCAGCCGCCGCTTTAGTCTCTTTCGTTTCTTCTGCCATCAGTCTTTAATTCCTGCTCTCCAATCCTTATCCTCGTCGGCGGTCGGATGCTGCATTTACTGCAACCCGTCACTCCAACGCTTTCCCGATTACTTAGGCGGCGCCTGTTTCTTGCCGGCGACCAGCTTGCGCGGACCCTTACGGGTGCGGGCATTGGTATGCGTCCGCTGTCCGCGCACCGGCAGACCACGCCGATGGCGAATCCCGCGATAGCATCCAAGGTCCATCAGGCGTTTGATCGCCTGCTGCTGCTCACGCCTCAGATCGCCTTCGACCTTGTAGTCCTGGTCGATAACCTGGCGAATTCGCACCTGGTCGTCCGCAGTGAGATCGTCGCTCTTGATCGTCGGATCGACGTTGGCCTTGGCGAGGATCTTGTTCGCGGCGGTCCGCCCGATCCCGAATATATAAGTGAGCGCGATTTCAATGCGCTTGTTTCTCGGCAGCTCGATACCGGCTACACGTGCCATCGAACGATCCTCCCGCTATCCCTGGCGCTGTTTGTGGCGCGGATTCACGCACAGAATCCGGACGACGCCCTCACGGCGCACCACTTTGCAGTTCTTACAAATCTTTTTCACTGACGCGCGTACTTTCATTGTGCCAACCTAATCTCCCGAGTCTCTCTAGCGCATCCGGTAGGTAATCCGGCCGCGGGTGAGGTCGTAGGGAGACAGCTCAACCGTAACCTTATCGCCTGGGAGAATCTTGATGTAATGCATTCTCATCTTGCCCGATATGTGAGCAAGTACACGGTGTCCGTTATCGAGCGTCACGCGAAACACCGCGTTAGGCAGTGCCTCGAGCACCGTCCCGCTCACTTCGATCGCGTCACCCTTAGACATTGCCCAACTCGCTCAAAATTTCCGGTCCGGCGGCAGTGATCGCGATCGAATGTTCAAAATGGGCAGACAGTTTGCGGTCTGCTGTAACTGCCGTCCATCCGTCGTCGAGAATTTCCAAATCCGCCGTACCCTCGTTAATCATCGGTTCAATCGCAAGCACCATCCCTTCCTGGAGGCGCGGATTCGGCATCCCGGCCAGGAAGTAATTCGGCACCTGCGGATCCTCATGCAGCTTACGGCCGATGCCATGACCCGCAAAATCGGTCACCACCGCGAAACCCGCATCCTCGGCGGTACGCTGCACGGCGCGTGCGATATCGCTAATCCGATTACCCACTCGCGCCTGCTCGATTCCCGCGTACAGCGACTCGCGCGTCACCTTCATCAGGCGCGTCGCACTCTCCGAAACCTTACCAATCGCGACGGTTCGCGCCGCGTCTCCGTAATACCCCTGGTAAACGACTCCAAAGTCCAATCCCACGATATCGCCGGACTTGAGCTTGCGCCCCGCCTTCGGAATCCCGTGTACGATCTCCTCGTTGATCGACACGCACAGGCTATGTCGGTAAACCACCGCGCCCGGCCGATATCCCTTGAAGGCCGGCCGCGCGCCTTTCTTCAATGTCGATTCTTCAGCGAGCCGATCGAGTTCCAGCGTCGTCACGCCCGCTTTCGCCGCCGCCACCAGCTGATCCAGCACCTCGGCGACAATCCGGCTCGCCGTGCGCATCACGGCGATTTCGTCCGGGCTCTTGAGCGTGATCAAGCCTTTCCCTTCGATACCGCTACACCAGCCTTCCGGCCCAGTGCTTCCAGGATGCGGTTCCCGATTTCTTCCGCACGCCCGACTCCGTCAATCGGAGCGAGCAACCCCAGCCGATCGTAATGCTCCAGCAGCGGCCGCGTCGAGGCGGCATACACCTGCAGGCGCATCCGCACCGTGTCCTCCTCGTCGTCGTCGCGCTGGTAGAGCTCACCGTTGCATGAATTGCACAGATTCATGTTACGCGGCGGATCGTAAATCACGTGGAACATCGCGCCGCAATCGCGACAGGTGCGCCGTCCCGAGATCCGCTTGATCAACTCCTCGTCAGGCGCAGTTATCGCGACCACCCGGTCGAGTTTCTGCCCGCGCGCTTCAAGCATCTTCGCTAGCGTCTCAGCCTGGGACACGGTGCGCGGAAACCCGTCAAGGATAAACCCTTTCAACGCGTCCGGCTCCTGTAATCGCGCGTCCACCAGCTTGAGCACCAATTCATCAGGCACCAGGGTGCCCTTGTCCATGTAACCCTTGGCTTCCAGACCGAGCGCGGTCTTGTCCCGCACCCCGGCGCGCAGCAGGTCTCCGCTTGCCACCTGTGGAACGCCGAATTCCGATTCGAGCATTCTTGCCTGAGTGCCTTTACCAACTCCCGGAGGTCCCAAAAGTACTAGTCGCACCAGTTATTCCCCGCGCCTCACGCTCGTTTTCTGCTGCGCCCGCCACCGCGGGGGCCTCCCATGAAAGATTCATAGTTGCGAGACAACAGATGGGTCTCGATCTGCGCCACCGTGTCCAGCGCCACTCCCACGACAATCAGCAATGCCGTTCCGCCAAAATAAAACGGCACGTTAAAGCGTTGGATCAGGATCGTCGGCAGTATGCATACTGCGCTCACGTAAATCGCGCCGCCCAGCGTGATGCGCGAAAGCACCCGGTCGATATATTCCGCCGTGTGGCGGCCCGGCCGAATCCCTGGAATAAAGCCGCCATACTTCTTCAGGTTATCGGCAACGTCCACCGGATTAAACGTTACCGCCGTATAGAAGTAACAGAAGAATATTATAAGAATGACGTAAACGACATTGTATACCAAACTGCCCGGAGTGATATACCCCGAAATCCACTTCAACGCGGGCACAACTGTCGCCAGTGTGGCCGGGAAAATCAGAATCGAAGACGCGAAAATCGGCGGAATCACCCCCGAAGTATTCACTTTCAGCGGCAGATGCGAGGACTGGCCTCCATAGACTCGCCGACCGACGACTCTGCGCGCGTACTGCACCGGTATCCGGCGCTGTCCGCTCTCGACATAGACAATCACCGCCATCACACCAAAGGCCATCGCGAGAATCAGAACGAGCAGGAAAATGCTCATCTCGCCCTCACGTACGAATTGCACCGTGGTACCGATGGCGCTCGGAAGCCGGGCGATAATACCCGACATGATGATCAGCGAGATACCGTTGCCGACGCCGCGCTCGGTAATCTGCTCGCCGATCCACATCACGAACATGGTGCCGGCGGTCACCGTGATGACAGTCATCGCGATAAAGCCAGGCCCGGGGTTATAAACGACCGTACCGCCGCCAGGTGCCTGAATCTTCTCCAGCGAGAAGGCGATCATCGTACCTTGCACCAACGCCAGGCCAACCGTCCCATAGCGTGTGTATTGCGCTATCTTGCGCCTTCCAGCTTCGCCTTCTTTATAGAGTTCATCGAGGTACGGCCAGCCGATTTTCAGCAAATCGAGAATAATCGCGACCGAAATATAGGGCATGATGCCCAAGGCGAAGATCGAAAACCGTTCGAGCGCACCACCCGAGAACAAGTTGGCAAAGCCGAAAAGTGTGCTCGCCGACGACGAATCGAAGAACGAGGACAACGCCTGTCCGTCGATTCCGGGAGTCGGAATCGCGACGCCTACCCGATAGACCACCAGCATCGCCGCAGTAAATAGCAACCGGCGGCGCAGTTCCGGGATGCGCGAGGCATTTGAGAACCCTTCCAGCATTCAGCCCGTCTCAGGTCTCGATTAAGTCCGCACTACCGCCGGCCGCCGCGATCTTCTCACGCGCGCTGCCCGAAAATGCATGAGCGTGAATGGATAGCTTAACCTTCAGGTCGCCACCGCCGAGGACCTTGATTTTGCGGCCAGGACGCACCAGGCCACGGTCCACCAGCACCGCCGGATCGATCACTTCGCCCTCAAGGAATCCGGCCAGCTTGCTGACGTTGACCTCGGTGAAGCGCTCGCGCGCCTGCTCGTTCTTCTGCAGGCGGCGGAAGCCCCGCTTCGGAATCCGACGCGACAGCGGCATCTGACCGCCTTCATAACGCACCGGCGTATTGCCGCCTGAGCGCGACCCGCGTCCCTTATGCCCGCGGCCCGCAGTCTTGCCATGCCCCGAGCCGATTCCTCGTCCGATCCGCTTCTTGCGGTGGGTCGAACCGGCGGCCGGCTTGATATCCTTGAGGTTCATCTTGCTGTCGCCTGCCTATTCCTTAACTTCGTCCACCAGATGCGCGACGCGGCGCACCATGCCGAGAACTTCAGGTGTCGCCTTCAGCACTCGCGAGCTGCCGAGCTTGCCGAGCCCCAAACCCTTGAGGGTTTCGCGCACGCGAATCTTGGTCCCAATCGGGCTGCGCACCAGTTTAATATGAATCGTTTCAGCCATTTGCGTCCTCGCCCCGAACGTCCCTCAGGCCGCGGGCGGCTGTTCCACCGCACGCAAGCGCATCACATCTTCGCGGCTGCGCAATTCGCCCAACGCCTCGAGCGTGGCTTTGACCAGGTTATGCGGATTCGAGGAGCCCAGCCGTTTCGTCAGGATATTGCGGATACCGGCCAGCTCCACCACCGCGCGAACGCCGCCCGCCGCGATCACGCCGGTGCCCTCGGCCGCAGGACGCAAAACCACTTTACCGGCGCCGAAATGTCCAAGCACTTGATGCGGTATGGTGCCGTCACGCAGAGGGACGCGAATCAGGCTCTTCTTCGCCCGATCGACGCCCTTACGAATCGCCTCAGGCACCTCATTCGCCTTGCCCAATCCGTAACCCACTAACCCGTTCTGGTCCCCAGCCACGACCAGCGCGCTGAAGCTGAAGCGCCGGCCGCCTTTAACGACCTTGGCCACGCGGTTGATGTGGACCACTTTCTCTTTGATATCCATCCCTTGCGGGTCAATTCTTTGTGCCACGGCGTCCTTCCTGCCAGTTGTCAGACCCTAGAATCTGAGTCCGGCTTCGCGCGCCGCGTCGGCCAGCGCCTTCACTCTTCCGTGATATAAAAAGCCATTGCGGTCGAATACCACCTGACTTATCCCATGTTCGCGACAGCGGTCCGCGATCGCCTTGCCTACGGCTTTCGCCGCCGCAACGCTGCGCTGACTCGCGACGCCCTCGCGCAGTTCCTTCACCTCGGTCGAGGCCGACGCCACCGTATGGCCCGACTCGTCGGAGATGACCTGCACATATATATGATGCAGTGAGCGGTACACGGAGAGCCGCGGCCGCGCGTCGGTGCCGCGCACCTTCTTCCTCACGCGCCCCTGGCGCAACTTGCGTTTTTCTGATCGCTCGACAGCCATCGTCACTCCAATCCGCGCATCAACCGGAACTCGATCCGGCCGCTGCCTTACCGGCTTTGCGGCGAATCGTTTCGGTCTGGTACTTGATTCCCTTACCCTTGTACGGCTCTGGCGGCCGCAGCCCTCTGATCTCCGCAGCGACCGATCCGAGCAACTGGCGGTCGGCGCTCTCCAGCGTCAACAACACCTGCCGCTCGACCTTCGCGGTGACCTCAGCCGGGAGCTGATAGACAATCGGATGCGAGTAGCCCAGCGTCAGGTTGATCAGACTGCCCTTTACGTCGGCGCGGTAACCGACTCCGTTGATCTCCAGCACCGTCCGAAAGCCCTTGCTCACGCCCTCGGCCATGTTGGCGACCAGCTTGCGCATCAGCCCATGAACCGCGCGCTCGTTCGCAGTATCGCCGGGCCGCTTCACGACGATTTGAGTATCCGAAATATCAATCTCGAAGCCCGGATGTACCCGCGTCTGGAGCTTGCCCTTCGGACCTTCCAGTTTAAGCGTCCCGTCTCCGAGGGTGGCCTTGACGCCCTTTTCCAATGGGATCGGCAATTTTCCTATACGCGACATAATCGCCTACCAAATCCTCAGCAGTATCTCGCCGCCGATCTTCCTGCGCCGCGCTTCGCGGTCGGTCATCATGCCGAGCGGCGTCGAGACCACATGCAGGCCCATCGCACCCTTCACGCGCGGCATTTCTTTGGCGCCGGAGTAACGTCGCAAGCTGGGCTTGCTCACCCGCTGAAGCCCACGAATGACCGGCTCCCGCGTCGGCGAGTAGCGCAGACCGAGCATCAGCTTCTTCTTGTAGCCTTCGCCCGCAGTCTCGATTCCCGCGAGGAATCCCTCAGCCAACAGCACGCGGCAAATCGCCTCACGCACGCGCGAATGCGGCAGTTCGACCTGGTTGTAACGCGCGTGCATCGCGTTACGAATCCGGGTCAATAACTCCGCGATCGGATCAGTTTGCGACATTAATTCTTCCCCGGAATCTGCCTAAAGTAATCTTTGCGTACAATTATGAGCGTCCCGTCCCGCTTTATCGTTCGTCCCAAAACAGTTTCACCGGTCCCCGCTACCAACTCGCCTTGACCACACCGGGCAAGGAGCCTTTGAGGGCGTATTTGCGCAGGCACAGGCGGCACATCTTGAAGCGCCGGTAGTATGCGCGCGATCGTCCGCAGAGCGGGCATCGATTGTACGCGCGCACTTTGAACTTGGGCGTACGGGTCGCCTTGACCCGCAGGCTGGTCTTCGCCATCTGAACCGTCCTCTAAGCCACCTGCACGGCGCCATCACGATCGGCGGCCGTCCGAAACGGCATCCCGAGCGCGCGGAGCAGCGTTTGCCCCTCGAAATCGCTCGCGGCCGTAGTGTTAATCGAAATTGTCATCCCCTTAACCTTCTCGACCTTGTCGAGATTGAGCTCGGGGAAAATCGTATGCTCGCGCAAGCCGAGCGAGTAATTGCCGCGTCCATCGAAGGCCTTGTCGCTGATCCCGCGGAAGTCGCGCACGCGCGGCAACGCGATATTCACCAGCCGATCGAAAAACTCCCACATGCGCTCGCGCCGCAACGTAACCATCACGCCAATCGGCATGCCCTCGCGCAGTTTGAAGTTCGAAATCGCCTTGCGCGCCTTGGTTGTGACAACCTTCTGACCCGCGATCAACTGCAATTCCTCGGCAGCCGAGTCGAGAATTTTCACATTCTCGCGCGCCTCACTGAGCGCCATATTGATCACGATCTTGGAAAGCGTCGGCACGCGCATCCGATTCGTGATCTTGAGGTCGCGCATCAGCGCCGGAGCAATTTCCTGCTCGAATCGCAGACGCAACCGCGCTGGCAGCTTCTGCTCGGGCTCGCTGGCAGCCTCTTCGGCTGCGGTCGCAGCTTGCGCCGCCGCCGCAGCTTCCTGGGCGCGAGCCTTGCGGCCACCCTTCTCGCCCGGCCCTTTTTCGCCCGCGGGCTTCTCGCGCTTACCCTTTTGAGCCTTTTCGCTCTTTTCGTCGTCCGCCATCAGTCATTCCCCAGCGATTCGCCGCAGCGGCGGCAAATCCGCGTCTTGGTGCCGTCGGCGGCCGGCTTGATTCCGGTCCTCACCGGCGCGTTGCAGCGATCGCAGAAGATCATCACGTTGGAAATCTGGATCGGTGCCTCTTTCTCGATAATGCCGCCGGGCGTTCCCGCGCCACGCGGCTTGGTATGGCGCTTGACGGTGTTCAGACGTTCGACCACCAGCTTGCCAGTGTCCGGCAGTACGCGCAGAACCTTGCCGGTCTTGCCGCGATCACGCCCCGTCACCACCATTACGGTGTCGTTCTTGCGAATTCGAAACTTCGCCACATGCCTGTGCGCGGCCATCACAACACCTCGGGGGCGAGCGAAATAATCTTGAGAAAGCGCTTGGCCCGCAGCTCGCGCGCGACCGGTCCGAAAATACGCGTGCCCACCGGCTCGCCCGAACCGTCAAGCAGTACCGCGGAATTGTCGTCGAAACGGATGTAACTGCCGTCGTCGCGACTGACTTCCTTATGGGTGCGCACGATCACCGCCTTGCTCACGTCACCCTTCTTCACCTTGCCGTTGGGTATCGCTTCCTTCACCGACACTACGATAACGTCACCGACGGTGGCGTAGCGGCGCCGCGAACCACCGAGCACCTTGATACACATCACTTTGCGGGCGCCCGAATTGTCGGCCACCGTCAACACTGTTTGGGTCTGCACCATGGCGTGTCTGTCCTCCTACCGCGCCGCCTGTTGCAGGACCCGGCTGACTCGCCAGCGCTTGAGCTTGGAGAGCGGGCGCGACTCGATAATCAGCACGCGATCGCCCTCGTGACATTGCGCCTGCTCATCATGGGCCATCAGGCGCGTCCGCTGCTTGAGGCGCTTCCCATACAAACGATGCTCAACGAGGCGCTCGACCTGCACCACAATGGTTTTATTCATCTTGGCCGAGACCACCATGCCCTCGCGCCGCTTAGTCCGCTCCCGCATCGCTATCCTTTCCTCGCGCCCGCCACGCTCCTCTGCGCGGCGATCGAATGCTCCCGTATCAGAGTCAGAATCCGCGCCAGATCGCGCCGCGCGTTGACGTAATTCGCCCGGCTTTCAAGCTGGTTGGTGCGCAGCTTCAGGCGCAGCTTGAAAATCTCCTCGCGCGTCTCGCGTTCCTTGACGCGCAGGTCAGGCACGGCCATCTGCCGCAATTCGTTAAGCTCCAAAGGCCTCGGCCTCCCGTTCCACGACGATCGTCTTGACCGGCAACTTATGAGCCGCCAAGCGCATCGCCTCCAGCGCCGTCGCGCGATCTACCCCTTCCATCTCGAAGAGAATCCGGCCCGGACGAACGCGCGCGACCCAGCCCTCGGGGGCGCCTTTGCCCTTACCCATGCGGGTTTCAGCAGGCTTCTTGGTGAACGGCTTATCGGGGAAGACCCGAATCCAGACGCGGCCACCACGTTTGATATGGCGCGTGAGCGCGATTCGGGCTGCCTCGAGCGCACGCGTGTCAACCCGGCAGGTTTCCACGCTCTTCAGGCCGAAATCGCCGAAGGCGAGTTCGACCCCGCGGTTTTCGGCGCCGCGCACGCGGCCCTTCATCAATTTACGATATTTAACTTTTTTCGGTGAGAGCATGGTCCCAAACCGCTAATTCAAGCTGTTACTAACTGTCCGCTTTTCCTTGCTACAGACTTCGTCCTACCGTTCGCCACTTTTCGCTTGCACCCGGCTACTGCTGCTGTGCCGCCGCTCCCGCGCGTTTGACCGCTTCCGCCTGGCGCGTCAGAATCTCGCCACGGAAGATCCACACTTTCACGCCGATTTGACCATAGGTCGTATGGGCCTCGGCAAAACCGTATGCGACGTCCGCGCGGAGCGTCTGCAACGGCACCCGGCCTTCGCGATACCATTCGGACCGGGCTATTTCCGTTCCCCCGAGCCGTCCTGCGACATGGACCTTCACGCCCAACGCACCCATGCGCATCGCGCGCAGCACCGCTTCTTTCATCGCTCGGCGAAAGGCTACGCGCCGCTCCAACTGGAGCGCGATATTCTCGGCGACCAGCTGCGGATCGAGATCGGGCCGGCGCACCTCGTGGATATTGATGAAGGCGTCCTTACCTTTCATCATCTTCTGAATATCGGTCTTGAGCTTATCGATCTCGACGCCCTTTTTGCCGATCACGATACCGGGCCGCGCGGTGAAGATATTGATCTTGGCCTTGTTCGCCATCCGCTCGATTTCGACCCGCGAAATGCCGGCATGGTAGAGCCGCTTCTTGATAAAGTCGCGCAGCTTCAAATCTTCATGCAGCAGCGCGGCATAGTCGCGGTTGGCGAACCACTTGGAATCCCAACCTTCGATAATACCGAGGCGCAAGCCGCGCGGATGTGTCTTCTGGCCCATAAAAATCCTCTAGGAAGCTTGCTCGTCCACGATTACCGTGAGATGGCTGGTGCGCTTTAGAATCGGCGTCGAATGCATATGCGCCCGCATCATCGAGCGCTTCCAGGTCGGTCCGGTGTCGGCAACCGCACGCTTGACGAAAAGCCGATCCTCGTCAACGTTTTGCTGATCGCGCGCATTGGCGATCGCCGCGAGCAACACCTTGGAGACGATCTTCGCGCCCTTCTTGGGGGTGAACTCAAGGATCGACAGAGCCTGATCGACCTTCTTACCGGCTACCAGATCGCAGATCAGCCTGAGCTTCTGCGGCGAAATTCTGACAAAGCGATTGCGCGCGACTGCTTCCATTGCGAACTACTCTCCCGTCCTCAGCCTAGCCGCGGCCGGCTCCGCCCCGCACTTCGCCTTTGCGGTCGCCCGCGTGGCCGTGGTAGGTGCGCGTCGGCGAGAACTCGCCGAGCTTATGCCCGACCATGTTCTCCGTGCAGTAAACCGGAATGAACTTGTGGCCGTTATGCACCGCGAAGGTCAGCCCGATCATGTCCGGAGTGATCATCGAACGACGCGACCAGGTGCGGATAATCCGCTTGTCGCCAGCCGCCGAAGCCACATCCACTTTCTTTTGCAGATGGGTATCGACGAAGGGTCCTTTTTTCAGCGATCTCATCTAATTTTCTCAGCCCCGCTTCCCGCGCGGACGCTTGCTCACGATAAACCGATCCGACAACTTCTTGCCGCGAGTCTTGTAGCCCTTGGCCGGCGTGCCCCACGGCGATTGCGGATGATTCCCCTTGGAACGCCCTTCGCCACCGCCATGCGGATGGTCAACGGGATTCATCGCGACGCCGCGCACGTGCGGCCGCTTGCCTGCCCAGCGGCTCCGCCCGGCCTTGCCGATGGAGATATTCTCGTGGTCGATATTGCCGACCTGGCCGACCGTCGCACGGCATTCGGCCTGGACCATCCGCTGCTCGCCCGAGGGCAGCTTGAGCAGCGCGAACTTGCCCTCTTTCGCCATCAACTGTGCCTGCGTGCCGGCCCCGCGAGCCATCTGCGCGCCCGCGCCCGGCTTCATCTCGATCGCGTGAACGAACGTGCCGAGCGGAATATTCTTCAAGGGCAGCGCGTTGCCCGGCTTGATATCGGCCTCCGTGCCACATTCGACGGGGTCGCCAACCTTCAGTCCGTTGGGCGCCAGGATGTAATTCTTGGCTCCATCGGCATAATGCAATAAAGCGATATTGGCCGAACGATTGGGATCGTACTCAAGCGCCGCGACGATCGCCGGAATGCCGTCGCGCGTGCGCTTGAAATCGATCACTCGCAGCCGCCGCTTATGACCGCCGCCACGATGCCGTATCGTCATCCGCCCGCGATTGTTGCGGCCACCCGATTTCGTCACCGGCTTCAGCAGCGCCTTTTCCGGCTTCTTATTCGTCAGATCCGAAAAATCGGCGATCTGCATGAAGCGCTGACCGGGCGTGCGCGGATTAAGTTGAATTACTGCCATCTAATTGCCACGTCGATCAGACGCCCTCGAAAAATTCGATCTTGTCGCCCTTTTTGAGCGTTACGTAAGCCTTCTTCCAATCCGGCTTGTGCCCGACCACGCGGCCACGGCGACGTTCCTTACCGAGGAAATTCGAGGTCCGCACACGCAGCACGGTGACCTTAAACTGATCCTCAACTATCATCCGGATCGTGTCCTTGGTTGCCTCGGGGCGCACTCGAAAGATCACCTGATTGGCCTTTTCGCCCGCGATCGTTCCCTTTTCCGTGATGACGGGAGCGATTATCAATGCTTCCGCACTCATTTGCCGCCTCCGAAGCGTGCCTCGATCGCCTTCGCGGTGGTCGTCGTCATCAGCAATTCGTCGTAGTTGAGCACGTCATAGACGTTGAGCCCGGCCAGTGGGAGTAACTTATGCGCCGCCAAGTTGCGGGCCGCACGGAA
>Ga0302326_10004809_pt1 | contig 31086 bp, 27 predicted proteins | sample Palsa_T0_3_FD_202264 | JGI IMG/M metagenome (GOLD analysis project Ga0302326, IMG submission 202264) | Peat permafrost microbial communities from Stordalen Mire near Abisko, Sweden - Palsa_T0_3 | ecosystem: Environmental > Terrestrial > Soil > Palsa > Peat permafrost | place: Sweden: Abisko... | reverse complement strand
TCGTGGGTGTGACGGGGACGAACGGGAAGACGACGACGGCGTTCCTGTTGAAGGCGCTGTTGGAGGCGGCCGACCCGGGCTCGAGCTGCGGCCTGCTGGGGACGGTCAAGTCGGTGATCGGCGGGGTCGAGCGGGCTGCGGGACGGACGACGCCCGAGGCGATCGACCTGCAGGCCGACTTTCGCGCGATGCTCGACGGCGGCGACAGGGCCTGCGCGATCGAGGTCTCCTCGCACGCGCTCGAGCTTCATCGCGCCGAGGGCATCCATTTCGCTGCGGCGATCTTCACGAACCTCACGCAGGATCACCTCGACTTCCACGCGAGCATGGAGGACTACTTCCAGGCCAAGCGGCGGCTATTCGAAGCTGACCCAGGCGTGAGCGTCGTGAACGTCGGGGACCCCTACGGCCGGCGGCTCGCCGGGGAGATCGACGGGGCGCTGATCACGTTCGCGGTCGAGACCGACGACGAGGCGGGGGCTGACGGCGAGACCGGGGTTCGGGACAAAGCTTCCGCCCACTACCGCGCGACGGACGTGCGCTGCGATTTCGCGGGCTGCCACTTCGCGTTGCACACGCCGGACGGCGCGCGCGAGGTCGCGCTGCCGCTGGCGGGGCGCTTCAACGTCGAGAACGCGCTCGGCGCGCTCGCCGCGGCGCACGCATTGGGAGGCGAGCTGGACGTGCTCGTGGAAGCGCTCGAGCGCGGTGTGCGCGTGCCGGGGCGCTTCGAGGCCGTCGACGAGGGCCAGGACTTTGCGGTGCTGGTCGACTATGCCCACACGCCCGACTCGCTCGAGAACGTGCTCGGCGCCGCCCGCGAGCTGACGGGTGCAGGGGGCGCCCACGGCGAGGGCGAGCACGGGGGAACGGGGCGCGTGGTCTGCGTGTTCGGCGCCGGCGGCGACCGCGACCGCGGCAAGCGCCCGCTGATGGGCGAGATCGCGGCGCGGCTCGCGGACGTCGCGATCGTGACCTCGGACAACCCGCGTTCGGAGCAGCCGGAGGCGATCATCGCCGAGATCCTCGCGGGGGCCGCGGGCGCGGTCCAGCCGCGGGGCGCGCGGCCGATCGCGTCGATCCCCGATCGCAGGACGGCGATCTTCCGGGCGATCGCGGTCGCGGCGCCGGGAGATGTCGTCGTGATCGCCGGCAAGGGCCACGAGCAGGGCCAGGAATTCGCGGACGGCCGCAAGCTGCCGTTCGACGATGTGGAGGTCGCCCGCGACGCGCTACGCGCGAGACGCCTCGACGGCGATGGCGAGCGCGCCGGCCCCGATGTGCCCACCGGGACGCCGGCGGGAGCGGGCAGATGAGGGAATGGGACGCGGCGCGCGTCGCATACGCCGCCGGCGCGCGGCTGATCGCAGAGCCGTCCCCCGCGAGCGACGCGGCCACCGGCCCCGACCCCGGCCCACGCGCCGCGAGCATCGACTCACGCGCGGGCGTGCGAGGCGAGCTGTTCGTCGGCCTGCGCGGCGAGCACCACGATGGCGGCGCCTACGCGGCGCAGGCGCTGGAGGCGGGCGCGTGGGGCGTGCTGGTCGCGGAGGCTCACGCCGAGCGGGCATTGGCCGCGGCCCTGGCCGGGCCGGGTGGGGCGGTGCTCGTGCATCCCGATCCGCTGCGGGGCCTGCAGGCGCTCGCCCGCGAATGGCGCCGAGAGTTGGGAGTGCGAGGAGCGCGGGTCGTGGCGGTCACAGGCTCGACCGGGAAGACCTCGACGAAGGACATTCTGGCGGCGGTGCTGGGTGCTCAGAGGCGGACCGTGGCGAGCAGCGAGAACCTGAACACGGAGATCGGGCTGCCGCTGTCAGTGCTCACGGCGCCCGGGGACACCGAGATGCTGGTGCTGGAGTTGGCGATGCGCGGCGCGGGACAGATCGCGGAGCTGACGGCGATCGCCGAGCCCGACATCGGTGTGATCGTGAACGTGGGGCCCGTGCACCTGGAGCAGCTGGGCTCGATCGAGGCGATCGCGGCGGCGAAGGCGGAGCTGATCGCCGGTATCGCGAGTGGCGCCACGGTGGTGATTCCGGCGCGAGAGCCGCTGCTCGAGCGACACCGGCGCGCGGACGTACGCACGATCACCTTCGGCGAGGGCGGCGACGTCGTGCTGGAGAAGCAGGCACGGGCCGGGGAGGTCACGATCCGCCACGAAACGCAGCGGATCACGCTGCGGCCGTCGTTCACGCAGGCTCACAACCTGAGCAACCTACTCGCCGCGGTCGCCGTCGCGCGGGCGCTCGGCGTCACTCCGGAGGGGAACCTGGAGGTGCGCTTCTCGGCGCTGCGCGGCGAGCGGATCGCGCTTGCGGGCGGGATCGTTTTGGTCAACGACTGCTACAACGCCAACCCAATGTCGATGCGTGCCGCGATCGAGGACTTGACGAAAACTGCAACGGCGCGCCGGGTGGCCGTGCTGGGAGACATGCTCGAGCTCGGCCGCGAGGCGGGCCCTGGCCTGCACCGCGAGGTGGGCGCGTACGCGAGCATGCACGGCGTCGATCTGCTCGTGACGGTCGGTCCCCTGGCCGCCGAGATGGCGGCGGCGTTCGGTGGCGAGGCGCACCGCGTGCCCGACGCGCAGGCGGCCGGCGAACTGCTCGGAGGGCTGCTGCGCGAGGGTGACACGGTGCTCGTGAAGGGCTCGCGCGGCGTCGGGCTGGAGCGCGTGGCTCAGGTGCTCGAAGCTGAAGGCGAGGCGTACGTGGGCGGGCTGGGTCACGAGCAGCGCGGGCAGGCCTTGGATAGGGCCGAGCGGGGCTCCAATCATCCGGCGGGAAGGCGCTGAATGGGCCGCATTCTGATTGGGGGGACGGCCGCGCTGTTGATCTGCATTTTCCTGAGCCCGAAGTTCATCGCGTTTTTGCGCGAGCGCGAGTTCGGACAGCAGATCCGTGAGGACGGCCCTCAGGGGCATCACGTCAAGGCGGGCACACCGACGATGGGCGGCGTGCTGATCTTTCTGGCGGTCTCTGTTCCGTTTTTGATCCTGAGCGACTACGAATGGCGCTCGATCGGGGTCTTCGGCGTGGCGATCGCGTGCGCGCTGCTGGGCTTCGCCGACGACTACATCAAGCTCGTAAGACGCCGCTCGCTCGGACTGCGGGCGCGGACCAAGCTGATCGTGACGATCGCGATCTCGCTCGCGCTGTGGTACGTCGCCGAACACAAGGCCCACCTCGCGCCGACGCTCAGGCTGCGGTTCGTCGACTACCAGATCGATCTCGGAATCTTCTATCCGGTGCTGATCTACTTCGTTGTTGCGGGCACGACCAGCGCGGTCAACTTGACGGACGGGCTGGACGGCCTCGCGGCGGGCTGCGCGGCGATCGTACTGCTCGCCTACATCGGGATCACGTTCATCACCGGAGCTGACCTCGACATGGCGATGCTTGCGGGTTGCCTGGTGGGGGCGTGTGTCGGCTTTCTGTGGTTCAACGCATTTCCAGCGACGATCTTCATGGGCGACACCGGTTCGCTCGGCCTGGGCGGTGCGATCGCGGGCCTGGCGGTGATGACGAAGACCGAGGTGTTGTTGATATTGCTCGGTGGGATCTTCGTGATCGAGGCGCTGTCGGTCGTGATCCAGGTGATCTCGTTTCAGACGATGCGCAAACGCGTGTTCCTGATGGCGCCGATCCACCACCACTTCGAGCTGAAGGCGTGGTCAGAGACCAAGATCATCCTGCGTTTCTGGATCGTTGCCGCGATCTGCTGCGCGATCGGCTTCACGATTTACAGGCAGAGTAGGGGCGGGTGAAGCCGCGGCCGGAGCTACCGGAGGGTCCCTGGCTCGTCGTGGGGCTTGCGCGCTCGGGCGTGGCGGCTGCGCTGGCGCTGAAGGCGAGGGGGGAGCAGGTGCTTGGGTTGGACGCGGGCATGCCCCAGGGGCTTGAGGAGCTGGCGGAGGCGGGCGTGCAGCTGTACTCCGACCAGGATGGTGTGGCGCTCCTAGAGCGGGTGCGGGCGGTGGTGAAGAGCCCTGGCGTCCCGGCGCAGGCGCCGGCGATCGCCGTGGCGCGCGCCCGCGGGCTGCCGGTCCTGGGCGAGCTGGAGCTCGGTTGGCGAATGCTCGCGAACGAGTTCGTGGCGGTGACGGGCACGAACGGCAAGACGACGACGGTCGAGCTGATCGGGCACATCCATCGCGAGGCGGGGCTTCCAGTCGCGGTCGCGGGGAACGTCGGCGCTGCGGTCAGCGGGTTGGTGGGAAAGGTGGACAGGGAGACGACGGTCGTGTGCGAGGTCTCCTCGTTCCAGCTCGAGGATACGCTCGCGTTTGCGCCCGAGGCGGCGGTGCTGCTGAACGTGACCCCCGATCACCTCGACCGGCACGGCACGTTCGATGCGTACAGGGCGGCGAAGCTTGAGATCTTCGCGCGGCAGGCCAACGAGGACGTCGCGGTCGCGCCCCTGGGGCTCGGCATCGAGGACCTCGGCGGCTGCGCGACGCGGGTGTGCTTCGGCGAAGGGGTGGGCGCGGCGCTGTCGCTGAGCGCTGGCGAGCTGTGGTGGCAGGAGCAGGCGCTGCTGCGGGTCGACGAGCTGCGCCTGCCGGGGCGGCACAACGTGGAGAACGCGATGGCGGCCGCGGCTGTGTGCCTGGCGCGCGGGATCGACGCCGACCCAGTGCGCACGGGGCTGCGCACGTTCGAGGGGGTGCGGCACCGCCTCGAGGCTGTAGCGCTGCGCGAGGGCGTGAAATGGGTGAACGACTCGAAGGCGACGAACGTCGCGAGCACGCTCGTAGCGCTCGACGCGTTCGCCGCCGGCACGATCCACCTGATCCTCGGCGGGCAGGGCAAGGGGCAGGACTTCACAGCGCTGCGTGGGCCGGTGCGGCGGTGCTGCCGTGCGGTGTATTTGATCGGCGAAGACGCTCCTGTAATCGCGACGGCGCTGTCGGAAGAGGGAGTGCCGGTGTATGCATGCGGTGACTTAGAGCGGGCCGTCGGCAAGGCTCGCGAGGCTGCCGTTGAGGGGGATGTGGTGCTGCTATCGCCAGCCTGCGCGAGCTTTGATCAGTTCGCGGATTTCGAAGCGCGGGGAGAGCTGTTTCGCGACCTCGCTGAGGAATAGAAGGCTTCGCGGAGGCGACGTCGAAGTGTCCGGGAATGGCGTCAGCCGCCCAGCGCGTATCCCTGAAGGGGACAAAAGCCAAACGTGCCGCTCGCGCCAGCGGTAATGCCGAGACCGCGCAGCGCCGGCAACCGCTCGAGCACCGGATCCTGCTGACCGCCACGATGTGCCTGCTGGCGTTCGGCGCCGTAATGGTCTACAGCGCCTCCTCGGCGACGAGCCTGCTGCAGGGGGAAGGCGACGGGACCGGGGATCTCATCAAGTACGTGATGTACGGGGCGGTGGGGCTCGTGCTGATGCGCCTGCTGGCGCGCGACGGGGTGGCGAAAGTCCAGAGCATCACGGGCCCCCTGCTGGCGATCTCGTTCGTGCTGGTGCTCGCGGTGCACATCCCTCACGTCGGCGTGAGCGTCAATGGCGCGCGGCGCTGGATCGGGCCGGGACCGTTTCAGTTCCAACCCTCGGAGCTGATGAAGCTGGCGCTCGTGCTGTACGCCGCGACGCTGCTGGCCAAGCGCCCGCAGCGGGTACACGATCTGCGCGAGCTGGTCAACCCGCTGCTCGTGGTCGTCGGCGGGGCCTGCCTGCTGGTCGTCACGCAGCCAGATCTCGGCACGGCGATGGTGATCGCGTTCACGACCTGCGCGCTGCTGATCGCGGCGGGGATCCCGATGCGCAACCTGGCGATCATCGGCGGCGTGACGCTCGGGTTGGTGTTTCTGTACGCGCTCGCGCGGCCGTATGAGCGCGCGCGGCTGACCTCGTTCATCGACCCCTGGGCACATGCCTCGGGCAGCGGCTTTCAGGCGGTGCAGGGGCAGATCGCGATCGGCTCGGGCGGGCTGTTCGGCGCCGGGCCGGGGCAGTCGGTGCAGAAGATCTTCTATCTGCCCGAGGCCCCCACCGACTTCATCCTCGCGGTGATCGGCGAGGAGTTGGGTGTTGTGGGTGTGTTGGGGTTGTTGTCTCTTTACGGGTTGATCGCCTATGCGGGTCTGCGCGCGGCGAAGGGGGCCCGGAGTTTGTACTCGGCGCTGATCGCGGTCGGCATGACTTCGCTGATCGTCTCGCAGGCAATCCTGAACGTGTTCGCCGTGCTCGGGCTGGCGCCGCTGACCGGCGTGCCGCTGCCGTTCGTGTCCTACGGGTCGAGCAGTCTGATCGTGATGCTCGCGGCGATGGGCCTCTTGATGAACGTCGCCGCCGGCGGGACCGCGCACGTGCGGGCGGTGGCGCCGGCGCGCAAACGGGGTGCAACCCAGGCGCGTTCAAACGGGGGCCGCCCGTCCGCCGAAGGTTCAGCCGACGCCAAGGGCCGCGAACCGGCACGATGGGACCGTGAGCAGAGAGACGAAGATCGTGATCGCCGCAGGGGGGACCGCCGGGCACGTGGTGCCGGCGCTGGCGGTGGCCGGCGCGCTGCGGGCTGAGGGCGTAGAGGTCTCCTTCATAGGCGGCGAGCGCGCTGAGGCCGAACTGGTGCCCGCCGAGGGGTACGAGCTGAGGCAGATCGTGGTCGAAGGGATGAGCAGGACCAACCCGCTGTACGCAGCGCGGGCCCTGTGGCGGGCTGCGCGCGCGTACGCGCGCGCGCTTTCACTGCTGAGGGAGCTGCGTCCGGACGCGGTGATGGGCGGTGGCGGCTATGTGGCCGGACCTGTGGGCCTGGCAGCGGTGACGCTGCGAATCCCGCTTGTGCTGACCGAGGCCGATAGCCACCTGGGGCTGACGAATCGTGTGCTCGCGTGCGCAGCGCGGCGCGTGTGCCTGGCGCTCCCGCTCGCCGGGCGGGAGGGGGGTCGCTATCGGGTGACGGGCCGGCCGGGACCGCCGGCACAGGAGGATCGCGCGGGCGCACGGGAGCGGCTCGGGCTGATTTCGGAACGTGATTGCGTGCTCGTATTCGGGGGGTCGCTCGGTGCCCGCTCGATCAACATGGCCGCGGTCGAGGCGTTCGCCGACGAAGCGTCCGCGGCGTTCGCTGTGCTGCACGTGGCCGGACGCCGCGACTATCCGGAGTTGGCCTCGCGAGCCGATCTCCGATCGGTGCTTCCGGAGAGATATGACTTGCGCGAGTACCTCGATCTGGACGAGTTCGGGGATGCGCTGGCAGTCGCCGATCTGGTCGTGGCGCGCGCGGGGGGGTCGGTGTTCGAGATCGCCGCGAGCGGCACGCCGGCGATCCTCGTGCCCTACCCATACGCCTCAGCCGATCATCAGATGGCGAACGCACGCTGGATGGCAGACGGGGGCGCCGCGATCGTGATCCCCGATAGTGAGCTCGATGCGCCGCGTCTGGCGCAAGAGGTGACCGAGCTGCTGGCCGATAAAGAGCGATTGGCGGCGATGGCCTCTGCGTCCAAGGGCCTGGCGCGGCCGGACGCCGCCAAGGACATAGCCGACGAGTTGTTGAAAGCCGCCGTATGAACACGCCGGACGAGCCGTGGAGGGGCCGGCGGTTGCACTTCGTCGGCGTAGGTGGCGCCGGGATGAGCGGCTACGCGCGTGCGGCGCACGCGTTGGGGGCCGAGGTGACGGGCTCAGACGGGGCGTTATCCCCCTACGCGGAAAGGTTGCGCGCGGATGGTGTGCTGGAGGTGAAGATCGGCCACGCCGCTGAGAACGTGCCGGAGGGGGAAGGCGTGGAGGTCATTTATTCGAGCGCGGTGCCTGCCGAGAACTCCGAGCGTAAGGCCGCCCGTGCGCGGAGGCTGAAGGAGCGCCCACGTTCGGAGCTGCTCGGCGAGTTCACCGAGATGAAGCGCACGATCGCGGTGGCGGGCACGCACGGGAAGACGACCACCGCGTCGATGATCGTGCATGCGTTGCGTTCAGCCGGTTTGCGGCCGGGATGGCTCGTGGGCGCCCCGGTGGGCGACGGACTGCCAAACGCGGAATGGGGCGAGGGCGAGTGGCTGGTGGTCGAGGCCGACGAGTCCGACCGCTCGATGCTGAGCCTGAAGCTGGAGATCGGTTTGCTGACGAACGTCGAGCTGGACCACCACGCGAGCTTCGGCTCGCTGGCGGAGCTGGAAGCAGCGTTTCGCACGTTCCTGAGCCATGCCGAAAAAGCTGTCGTGGTGTGGGATCGGCCCGAGCTGCTCGCGCTGATCGGCGAGGATGGGGCGGGCGTGGAGGTCATTCCTTATGACGTCTCCGATCCAACGCTCGAGTCAGGAGGCTCCCGTTTCCAGTGGCGCGGGCACGAGGTCGAGCTGAAGGTGCCGGGCGTGCACAACGCGCTGAACGCGACCGCTGCGCTGGAGGCCGCCCGGCTCGCGGGCGCCGACGCGAACGACGCGATCGATGGTCTCGCCGGCTTCGCGGGCGCCGGGCGGCGCTTCCAGCGGCTGGGCGAGACTATGGGCGGGGCGGTCGTGTACGACGACTACGCTCATCATCCGACCGAGGTCGCGGCCACTTTGCGGGCGGCACGCACCTTGGAGCACAAACGACTGGTGGGAGTGTTCCAGCCGCACCTCTACTCGCGCACAGCGTTGCTGGCACGCGAGTTCGGGGTGGCCCTGGCGCTCGCGGACGTGGTGGCGGTGCTCGATGTATATCCCGCCCGCGAGCGCGGGGAGGACCACCTGGGGGTGAGCGGGCTGCTGATCGCCGAGGCAGCGGCCGACGCCGCCGGCGGAAAACCGGTGTACTGGCTGTCGAGCTTCGCTGACGCCGAGCCGGTGTTGAAGGGCATGCTGGGCGACGGCGACGTGTGTCTCGTGATGGGCGCCGGCGATGTCGATGAGCTCGGACGGCGATTGGTGGAGGCCACCTGAACATTTCGGAGACTGCGTATCGCCATAGTGTCACGCAGTCTTAAAAGTACAACAACCTCCCCGCCATCTTTACCTTCCAGCAAATACCATAGTGTCCTCTAGAGATTCACCAGCGACGATGCCGTCGATCGTGCAACGGGAAGCGCCGCTCGACCGGATGGCGACGGTCAGGACCGGCGGTGAGGCCGAGTACTTCGCCCGCGCCGGCTCGGGCGCGCAGCTGAAGGAGCTGCTCGCATGGGCCGCGCAGATCGATGCGCCGGTCCACGTCGTCGGGTCTGGCTCGAACCTGCTGATCGCCGACGAGGGCGTGGGCGGTCTGGTCGTGAAGCTCGACCGCAAGCTCGCGCTGATCAAGCACGAGGGCGAGAGGATCGTCTGCGGCGGCGGCGCGCGGCTGCCGTCGGTCGCGGCGCGCGCGGCGCAGGCGGGGCTGAGCGGGATCGAGTTTGGCGTGAACATTCCCGGCACGGTTGGCGGTGCGGTACGGATGAACTCAAACGCCTACGGCGGCGAGCTCGCGAAGGCGCTGGAGTGGGTCGAGATAGTGACCGCCGCGGGGACCGAGCGCCGCGCGCCCGCAGAGCTGGGGTTCGGCTATCGCCACTCCAACCTCAGCGCCGGGGAGATCGTCGCGCGAGCTTCGTTTATGTTGACGCCAGCCGAGACAGCGAAGGTCAAGGCCACGCTCGCGGAGATGCGCGAGCGCCGCCACGCCGCCCAGCCGCAGGGGATCAAGACGTTTGGTTCGACCTTCAAGAACCCGGATGACACGCGCGCCGAGGGCCGCTCCGCGGGGCTGCTGCTGGCTGAGGCCGGTTGCAACGGCCTGACGGTCGGTGGCGCGCGCTTTGCGGAGAAGCACGCGAACTTCATCGAGAACACCGGCTCGGCCAGCACCGCGGACGTGATCGCGGTGATGGCAGAGGGCCGCCGCCGCGTCAAGGAGCGCTTTGGCGTGGAGTTGCAGGCAGAGGTGCAGACGCTCGGCGACGTGCGCTTTCCCTGGTAGGGGTTTGCCCCCCGGGGTCGAAGACCCACTGAATGGAACGCTCCATCGCCGCTCGCTCTCCGGTCTCCTCCTTGGACATCCTGTGGCGGCCGTTCGAAGCGGCCGGAAGCCTGGCGCGAAGCTCATTCCAGGCGATCGCGCGCCACCGCCGTCTGCGCATCGCACTCCTCACAGTGCTTGTGGCGCTGCCTCTATTCGCCGGCGGCTGGGTGTTGCTGCGGAAGTCTTCGTTCACGGCGGTCGAGCACGTCGAGGTGAGCGGCCTGCACGGGCCGCAGGCGCGGACGATCGAAGCGGCCCTGAACGGCGCCGCGAGCCACATGAGCACGCTCGACGTGCACTCCGCCGCACTGGGCGCGGCGGTCGCCTCGTTCCCCGTCGTCAGCGCGGTCCGCGCAATCCCACGCTTTCCGCACGGTCTGCGAATTGAGGTGACCGAGCAGCTGCCGGTCGCGGCGCTAACGATCGCTGGCCAGCGCACCGCGGTCGCGGCCGACGGCGTTGTGCTCGGCCCCGCGCTGCTGTCCAGCTCGTTGCCGGCGCTGAGTGACCAGCAGGGCGCGGCAGAGCCGGTGGTGGGGCGGTACGTGCAGGGCCAGAGCCTGCTCGCCGAGCTGACCGTGCTGGGTGCTGCTCCCGAGTCGCTGCAGCGGTTCATTGCGCGTGTGTTCACCTCCCCCGGGGGGCAGGGCCTGACGGTGGCGATGCGCAACGGCCTGCTCGTCTACTTCGGCGACGCCGCGCGGCCTCATGCGAAGTGGCTCTCGCTCGCGCGGGTGCTGGCCGACTCGACCTCGGCGGGCGCCGTCTATATCGACGTGCGTGTGCCCGAACGTCCCGCCGCCGGTTTCTCCTCCGCTGATGCTCCGCCCGCCTCGACCGCATCGACGGGTCAACAACAGGCGACCACGCCGGAAGCGACCGTCGCAGCGCTCGCCGCGGGCTTGACCGACGACACGAACGGGCAACCGGCGGCGTCCTCGACGGCGACGACGCCCACGAGCGCATCGACCTCCACGGCGGAAGCCGCCTCATCAGCCGCGCCTGCAGAAGCTGGATCGAGCACTGCCACGGTGGGGGCAGCGACGACGAGCGAACCGGAACCAGCGGCGAGCGCTACGGTGCCGGGTGGATGAGACTCGCCAGCCGAGACAACGACAGGAGCGATACGACACACAACTCTCCAACATTAAACCTGAGCTCAAGGTTGAGTCTTCGAAAATAGCAATCCTCGGGTGATGGTTGAGAGTTCGGCGATCTGCAACGAATCTTGCGAGATTGGTGCACAACGTTGACAGGGCGAAGATCCCTGCATAACGTGACGATCTGGGCGTCTCAGATGAGGTAGGCTGCCCAACCCTTAACAACTACTGAAGGCTTCGGATAGAACTCATGGAGAGCGGCGGCGGAAGCTACCTGGCGGTAATCAAGGTCGTGGGGGTCGGCGGCGGCGGCACCAACGCGGTTAGCCGCATGGTCGACGCGGGGCTGCGCGGCGTGGAGTTCATCGCCGCGAACACCGACGCCCAGGCGCTCGCGATGTGCGACGCCGACGTAAAGCTGAACATCGGCCACACCTCGACTAAGGGTCTCGGCGCGGGCGCGAACCCCGACGTTGGCCTGGGGGCGGCGTCGGAGTCGCGCGATGACATCAAGGAGGCGCTGAAGGGCGCGGACATGGTGTTCGTGACCGCGGGCGAGGGCGGCGGCACGGGGACCGGCGCCGCGCCCGTGATCGCGGAGATCGCGAAGAACGAGATCGGCGCGCTGACCGTCGGCGTCGTCACACGCCCGTTCGACTTCGAGGGCTCCCAGCGCTCACGCCAGGCGAGCGAGGGGATCGAGCGACTACGCGAGGTCGTGGACACGCTGATCGTGATCCCGAACGAGAAGCTGCTTGCGGTCGTGGAGCGGCGCACTTCGATGCTCGACGCGTTCCGCGAGGCCGACAACGTGCTCAGGCAGGGCGTGCAGGGGATCACCGACCTGATCACGATCCCCGGCCTGATCAACCTCGACTTCGCCGACGTGCGCACGATCATGCACGACGCCGGCTCGGCGCTGATGGGCATCGGCACGGCCGGCGGCGAGAACCGCGCGGCCGACGCCGCCAAGGCCGCGATCTCCTCGCCGCTCTTGGAAGAGTCCGTCGATGGCGCCACGGGAATCCTGCTGAACATCACCGGAGGCAAGGAGCTGGGCCTATTCGAGGTCAACGACGCCGCGGAGATCATCCAGAACGCGGCCGACCCGAACGCGAACATCATCTTCGGCGCCGTGATCGACGAGGCGATGGGCGACGAGGTCCGCGTGACCGTGATCGGCACAGGCTTCGACCACCGTCCGGGCCGCGGTGCCCGTCGCGACAGCCGCTCCGGGCGCCCGGACAGAGGCCCGCGGATCGACGATCGTCAACGCTCAACGCTGGAGATCTCCGACGACGACATCGACGTTCCGCCGTTCTTGCGCTGAGAGGGTGGCGCAGCCGACCGGAGGTCGGTTGGCCGAAACGGGGACTAGCGCCGAAGGCGAGTGTCTCCCCGCTTCGGTCGGGCCCCTCGCTTTTCAACGTAGTCGATAGCCTGCGGCCGGTGTCGACACCGGCCAATACCGTGCTCCGGCGCACCGCCCTGTTCGACCGCCACGTCGCCGCGGGCGCGAAGCTCGTCGAGTTTGCAGGGTGGGAGATGCCGGTTCAATACGAGGGAGTCCGCCAGGAGCACATGGCGGTGCGTCAGGACGTCGGCGTGTTCGACGTGTCGCACATGGGCGAGATCGAGACCGCGGGGCCCGATGCGGAGGCACTGTTGCAGCGGCTGCTCTCGAACGACGTCTCGAAGATCCCCGTCGGCGGGGCTCAATATTCGGTGCTGTGCCGAGAGGACGGGGGCGTGCTCGACGATCTCTTCACCTATCGGCTCGAGGCGGACCGCTACCTGACGGTCACGAACGCCGCCAACCACGAGCGCGACCTCGCCTGGTTTCGTGAGCACGCCGACGCTTTCGGCGAGGTCGAGCTGACCGACCGGATCGACGACTACGCGATGCTCGCCGTGCAGGGTCCGCGCGCGCGGACGCTCGTGCAGGCGATCTCCGACGCGCCGCTGCCCGCGCGGATGAAGGCGGCCACGCGGCGCCTGGCTGGCGCGCAGGTATTGGTATGTGGAACTGGTTACACTGGCGAGGACGGCGTCGAGCTGCTCGCCTCGCCTCGCGATGCCCCCATGTTGTGGGACGAGCTTTTGCGACGCGGCGCCGTCCCTACAGGCTTGGCGGCGCGCGACACACTGCGCCTAGAGGCCTGTTACCACCTGTACGGGAACGATCTCTCGACTGAGCGCGGCTCGATCGAAGCCGGGCTCGGCTGGTGTTGCAAGGAGGACACTCATTTCATCGGCGCGGATGCGGTGCGCGCGGTACGGGAGGCCGGTCCGCGGGAGAAGCTGGTCGCGTTCGCGATCGAGGGGCCCGGAATCGCGCGCCAGGGCAACGCCGTCGCGGGCGGCGGCGAGGTCTCAAGCGGCACGCTCTCGCCGAGCCTCGGCGTCGGTATCGGGATGGCCTACGTCCCCGCGGCGCGCGCGGCGGCCGGCACGCGCCTGGAAATCGACGTTCGTGGCAAGATCCGCCCGGCTGTCGTGAAGGAGAAGCCGCTTTACCGAAAGAAGGGCGCGTAAATGGCCGAGGCAAACTACCCCCAAGACCTGCTGTACCACCCCGAGCACGACTGGGCGCGCGTCGAAGACGATCTCGCCACGCTCGGCATCACCTGGTATGCGCAGGACGCGCTCGGAGAGGTCGTGTTCTTCGATCCGCCGGCGGTCGGGACCACGCTTGTCAAGGACGAGCCCTACGCCGAGGTCGAGTCGGTGAAGGCGGTCTCCGATGTGCTCGCGCCGCTGTCGGGCGAGATCGTCGAGGTCAACGGCGACCTCACGGGCGACCCGGGCGCGATCAACGAGGACCCCTATGGCGAGGGCTGGCTCGTGAAGATCCGGATCGCCGAGCCGGCCGAGCGGGAGGCGCTGCTCGACGCCGACGCCTACTCGGCCACGCTTGGTGGCTAGGCTGAGCGGTACTTGAGCCGCTACACCTCCATCACCCCCGCGGACCTCGACGCGATGCTCGAGACGATCGGCGTGCCCTCGATCGAGGCGCTGTTCGAGCGCCAGATCCCCGAGGGAGTGCGCCTGCGCCGCCCGCTGGAGCTCCCCGATGGCAGGCCCGAGCAGGACGTCTTCGCGCACCTGCGCGAGCTCGCGCGCAAGAACGTCTCCGCCGAAGACGAGCTGAGCTTTCTCGGGGCCGGGATGTACGACCACTACGTGCCGGCGTTGATCGACATGCTGATGGAGCGCTCGGAGTTCCTCACCCCCTACACGCCCTACCAGCCGGAGATCAGCCAGGGCGGGCTGCAGGTGATGTTCGAGTACCAGACCGCGATCTCCGAGTTGACCGCGCTGGGAGTCGCAAACGCCTCGGTCTACGAGGGTCCCTCGGCGGTCGCGGCGGCGGGCTATCTGGCGAAGCTGCACAACGGCGGTAGGCGCTTCGTCGTGAGTGCCGGACTGCACCCGCACTCGATCGAGACGTTGCGCACCCAGGCGCACGGCTACGGGATGGAGGTGGTCGAGGTCCCGCTCCGCGAGGGCGTCACCGACCCCGACGCTTGGGCCGCGGCGATCGACGGCGAATGCAGCGCGGCGATCTTCGCCCAGCCGAACTTCTACGGCGCCGTCGAGGACGCCGCTGCCCTGAGCGGAGCAGCCAAGGACGCGGGCGATCCGGTCGTGATCGCGCAGGTCGACCCGATCACGCTCGGGATCCTCGCGCCGCCGGGCGAGTGCGGCGTCGACGTGGCCGTCGGCGAGGGCCAGCCGCTCGGCAACCGGCTCGACTTCGGGGGGCCCTCGTTCGGGTTCTTCGCCGCCCGCGAGGAGTACCTGCGGAGGATGCCCGGGAGGATCGCGGGGGAGACCACGGACGTCGACGGCCGCCGCGGGTTCGTGCTCACGCTGCAGACCCGCGAGCAGCACATCCGCCGCGAGAAGGCGACCTCGAACATCTGCACCGCGCAGGCGCTGAACGCGCTTGGTGGCGTCGTCTACCTGACGTGGCTCGGCCGTCGCGGGATCGTCGAGCTCGGCGAGCTGCTGCTGGCTCGCACGCACTACGCGCGCGAGACGCTCTGCGCGCTGGAGGGGGTGGAGCCCCTGCACACCCAGCCCGTGATCCGCGAGTTCGCGCTGCGTCTCGACGCCGATGTGGCTGAGGTCAAGCGCCGCTGCGCTGCGCAGGGCGTCAACCCGGGCGTCGACCTGGAGCGGATCACGGGGCGCGAGGAGGACCGCGGCGGGCTGCTTGTGGCGATCACCGAGCAGCGCTCGCGCGCCGATATCGACCGTTTGGCGGAGGTTCTCGGCGCTGCCGTCGGCGCCGGCGAGCGGAGATCGGCCGGCGAACCGGCGGTGGTCGCATGAGCTCCACGACGACAAGCGAGCTTCCCCTGCAGCGCGAACGCGCGCGGACGATCTTCGAGAAGGGTGCTCCAGGCCGCCGCGCGTTCGTGTGCCCGGAGCGGGATGTGCCGCAGGTGAGCGGCGAGGCGTTGCCGGAGCGTTTCCGCCGCCGCGATCCGCCGCGCCTGCCGGAGGTCTCCGAGCCGGAGATCGTGCGCCACTACGTCGGCCTGTCGAAGCGGAACTTCGATCTGGACTCGGGCTTCTATCCGCTCGGCTCGTGCACGATGAAGCACAACCCGCGCCTGCACGAGCGCGTCGCGGCGCTTCCCGGCCACGCGCGGCTGCATCCCCTGCAGGACCCAGAGCGCGCGCAGGGCGCGCTCGAGCTGATGTGGAACCTGCAGCAGGCGCTCGCGGAGATCTCGGGCTTGCCGCACGTCTCGCTGCAGCCGTCGGCCGGCTCGCACGGCGAGCTCGCCGGTGTGCTGCTCACGCGCGCCTACCACGAGGCCAGAGGTGAGCACCGCCACAAGGTGCTCGCGCCCGACACCTCCCACGGGACCAACCCGGCGACCGTCACGATGGCGGGGTTGGAGGTCGTGAAGGTCGCGACGAACCCCGACGGTGGCGTCGACCTCGACGATCTGCGCGCGAAGGCCGACGCGGACGTCGCCTGTCTGATGCTGACCAACCCGAACACGCTCGGCCTGTTCGACCCGAACATTGAGGAGATCGCTCAGATCGTGCACGGCGTCGGCGCGACGCTCTACTACGACGGCGCGAACCTGAACGCGGTGATGGGCCTCTCGCGGCCCGGCGACATGGGCTTCGACATCGTCCACTTCAACCTGCACAAGTCCTTTACCCAGCCCCACGGCGGCGGTGGCCCCGGCTCGGGCCCGATCGCCGTGTCCGACCGCATCGCCCCGTTCCTGCCGCGCCCGCTCGTCGCGCGCAAGGACGATGGCGTCTTCGACCTCGACTTCGGGCGGGCGGGGTCCGAATCCAAGTCGATCGGCCGGCTGCGGGGCTTCCAGGGCAACTACGGCTGCTTCGTGCGCTCCTACGCCTACATCTGCTCGCTCGGCGGCGATGGATTGAGAGACGCGTCGGAGGCGGCGGTGCTGAACGCGAACTACCTGCTGGCACGCCTTCAGGAGCAAGACATCGGCGAGTATCTCCCGCTCGCCTATGGAGAGCTGTGCCTGCACGAGTTTGTTCTCTCCGGAGGCCCGATGAAGAAACAGCTGGGCATCAAGACGCTCGACCTCGCCAAGCGTCTGCTCGACTTCGGCTTCCACCCGCCGACGGTCTACTTCCCGCTGCTCGTCGAGGAGGCTCTGATGGTCGAGCCAACCGAGACCGAGACGCGGGAGACGCTCGACGCGTTCGCCGCCGCGATCGCCGAGATCCTGCGCGAGGCCGCCGATGAGGGCCCGGAGATCGCCCAGAACGCTCCCTATACGACGCCGGTCAGGCGCCTCGACGAGGTCGGCGCGGCTAAGAACCCCGTCATCCGCCAGGCGTTTTAGACGTGAGGATCTTCTCCGGCATTCAGCCGACCGGGACGAAGCACCTGGGCAACTACATCGGCGCGATCACGCAGTACGTGGCCGGGCAGGACCGCGGGGAGGCGATCTATTGCATCGTCGACCTGCACGCGTTGACGGTGGCTTACGACCCGGCCGACCTGCGGGCCGGGCTATATGACCTGCTCGCGGTGTTGCTGGCGGCAGGCCTCGATCCCGAGCGCTGCGTGCTGTTCCGCCAGAGCGACGTGCGTGAGCACACCGAGCTGACCTGGCTGCTGTCGAGCGTCACCTCCTACGGCGAGCTGTCGCGGATGACCCAGTTCAAGGACAAGGCCGGCTCGGCCCGCGAGCTCGCCACCGCGGGGCTGTTCTTCTACCCGGTGCTGATGGCCTCCGACGTGCTCGCCTACCGCGCCGAGGAGGTGCCGGTCGGCGACGACCAGCGCCAGCACGTCGAGCTGATGCGCGACGTCGCCCAGCGCTTCAACGCCCGCTTCGGCGACACGCTCGTCGTGCCCGAGCACCGGATTCCGGCGGTCGGCGCGCGGATCATGGACCTGCAGCACCCGGAGAACAAGATGTCGACCACGACCGGCTCGGTCGAGGGCACCGTCTACGTCACCGACGAGGCTCCGGCGATCGAGAAGAAGTTCAAGCGCGCGGTCACCGACTCCGGCAGCGAGGTGCGCCGCGCCGCCGAGAAGCCGGGCATCACGAACCTGATCGAGATCCTCGCGGCGGTCCGCGGCGAGACGCCGGAGCAGGTCGAGGATGAGATGAAAGATGCGCGGTACGGCGACCTGAAGGGGGCGGTGGCGGCCGCGGTGATCGACTACCTGGCGCCTGTGCGCGAGCGCTACGCCGAGCTGCGTGCGGACGAGGGCTCACTCGAGGCGATCCTCGCCGACGGCGCCGAGCGCGCGCGCGCGATCGCGGGCGAGACGCTGGCGGATGTGCGCGAGCGCATGGGAGTGGGCGCTCCAAACCAGATCCCACCCGCCCCGACCGGTACGGTGGGCGGATGAGCATCGCCACGCTCGAGCTGGACCTGGATCTCTTCAGCGGTCCGTTCGACCTGCTGTTGACGCTGATCCTACGTGAAGAGGTCGACCTGCTCGAGCTTCAGCTGGCCGACGTCGTGCTCGCCTACCTCGACCACCTCGAGGCGCAGGGCGAGCTGGACCTGGAGACCGCGACCGAGTTCATCGTGCTGATCGCCGCGCTACTGGAGCTGAAGTCGCGGCTGATGCTGAACGGCGAGGAGGATGACGAGCTGCTCGATATCGAGCCGGCGCAGGCTGCGGAGGAGCTGCTGGAAAGGATGCTGGAGGCCAGGCGCTACCGTGCGGCGGCGGGGCATCTGGGCGAGCTGCTCCAGCGTGAGGAAGGCGTGCGCTTTCGCGAAGCGCCGCTGCCGGCGAGCCTGCGCAGGACGGTGACTCAGCCGAGCGACGGCTCGCAGAGCCCGGAGATCCTCGGCGAGGCGCTTGGACGGCTGCTGGCGATGCCACCGGCGATCAGCCTGCGCCATATCGGCGTGCCGAGGATCACGGTCGCGGAGCGCCTGGCCCACCTGCGCGGCCTGCTGCGGCGCGGGCGCTTCAGCTTCGACGAGGCCGTGCAGGGCGCCGATCGGATGACGGTTGCGGTCACGCTGTTCGCGCTGCTCGAGCTTTACAAGCGCGGCGAGGTCGACTGGGAGCAGGAGGAAAGCTTTGGCGAGATCGCGGTGCACGCGCGTGCGCAGCCGGTGGAGAGCTACGGCGAGAGAATCGCCGGGTGAGCGGGAGTGGGACAATCGAGGCGATGGACGCGACCGAGCTCCAGACGCCAAGGCTGGAGCGCACGGTCGAGGCGCTGCTGTTCCTCGCCTCCGATCCGCTGAGCGAGCAGGAGCTGGCCGAAGCGGCGGAGGTCGATGCACACGAGGTGCAGGCCGCACTGGACGCGCTCGCCGAGCAGTACGTGCAGGGCCGCCGCGGGATCACGCTGCGCGAGCTGGGCGGCGGCTGGACGCTCGCGAGCGACCCCGCGGCCGAGGACGCGGCGCGGCGCTTGTTCAGCCGCAAGCGCGTCGCGACGCTCAGTCCCGCGCAGGCGGAGACGCTCGCGATCGTCGCCTACCTGCAGCCGATCTCGCGGCCGGAGATCACCCGCATCCGCGGTGTGAGCGCCGACTCCGCGACCGCGACCCTGCTGGAGCGCGGCCTGATCGAGGAGGGCGGCCGCTCGCAGTTCGGCGCGGTGCTCTACCGCACGGGGACGCAGTTCCTGAAGCTGTTCGGCCTGCGCACGCTCGACGAACTCCCCGACGTCGCCCGCTGGGATCCGACCCCGGAGGAGCAGGCGACGCTGCGCGAGCGGTTATTGAGAGCCGGCGAGGCCAGGGCCGGCAACGGCGTGCCGGCGGAGTAACCCTCAGGCAGTCCGCGCGGCGAGCTGCCCACATGCCGCGTCGATGTCGCGACCGCGCGTGAGACGCACCGTCACGGGGATGTTGCGGGATTCGAGCGCCGCACGGAATGCCGCGATCGACTCGCGCGAGGAGCCTTCGTAGGGTGAGTCGGTCGGGTTGTAGGGGATCAGATTGACCTTGAAGATTGAATCCCCGCCCATCCTGCCCTCGCGCGGGCTCGACAGCGCGTGAGCCAGCGCGAGCGCTTGCTGGTAGCGGTCGTTGACGCCGGAGAGCATCACGTACTCGACGAAGATGCGGCGGTGCTTGCGCTCGTAGAACGCGCGGCAGGCGTCGAGTACGTCCTTCAGCGGGTAACGGTCGTTGACGGGCATCAGCTCCGAACGCAGCGCCTCGTCGGCCGCGTGCAACGAGAGTGCCAGGCGCAATGGCATCGGCTGCTCGGCGAGCCGTTCGATCCCGGGGATCCAGCCGACTGTGGAGATCGCGGTGCGACGGTGGGTAATGCCGATCTCGGGCAGGCGCTCGCAGGCGGCGAGCACGTTGTCGAGGTTCAGCAGCGGCTCGCCCATCCCCATGAAGACGCAGTGGTCAATCGCCTCGATCCGGCGGAAGTGGAGCGCCTGGTCGAGGATCTCCGAGGCGGTGAGGTTGCGCGCGAACTTCATCTGTCCGGTCGCGCAGAACGTGCACGTCAGCGGGCAGCCCGACTGCGAGGAGACGCAGATCGAGCGGCGCTTGTCGCGGTAGCGCATCAGCACCGCCTCCAGCGGCCGTCCATCGGCGGTTTGGAAGAGCGCCTTGATCGTACCGTCGCTCGCGTGGGCCTGCTCGGCGAGGGTGAGGCTCGAGAACGGCAGCTCGTGCGCCAGCGTCTCACGTAGTGCTACGGGCAGGTTGGTCATCTGCTCGTAGCCATCCACGCCCTTCGCCGCCCAGGCCCAGATCTGGCCGGCGCGAAAGGAAGGCTCGCCATGCGCGGCGAGCGTCTGGTCGAGGAGCGCGAGATCCATCGCCCCTATGGTGGCAGCCAATGCGCCTAGCCAAGTACCTCGCCCACGCAGGCGTCGCCTCGCGACGTGCCGCGGAGACTGTGATCGCCGACGGGCGCGTACGCGTCGACGGAGAGATCGTGCGCGACCCCGCAAGCGATGTCGGTGAGCACCATCGCGTGACGGTCGATGGTCGCGCGCTGGCGGGGCCGGAGTCGCGCGTCGTCTACGCGCTCAATAAGCCGCTCGGCGTCGTCTCGACCGCGCGCGACCCCGGCGGCCGCCCGACGGTCGTCGAGCTCGTTCCCGCCGCAGGCCTGCGGCTGTATCCCGTCGGGCGCCTGGACGCCGACTCGAGTGGGCTGATCCTGCTGACGAACGACGGCGAGCTCGCCAACTGGCTGACGCACCCGCGCTTCGAAGTCGAGAAGACCTACCGCGCGAAGCTCGGTGGCGGCCCCGTCGGCGATCGCGTGCTGCGGGCGCTGCGCCGCGGCGTCGAGCTCGACGACGGCCCCACGGCCCCGGCGCGCGTGCGCCGGCTCGCGGGCGACACGATCGAGCTGACGATCCGCGAAGGCCGCAACCGCCAGGTGCGGCGCATGTGCGAGGCGCTCGAGCGGCCGGTGCTCGCGCTCGAGCGCGTCGCCTTCGGTCCGCTGCGGCTCGACGGCCTCGCGCCGGGTGCGCACAGACGGCTGCGCGAGGGGGAGGTCGAGGCTCTGCGAGGGGGGCTGGGGCTAGGGCCTGCGTGACTTTCTTGTTCGCCTGGCCCCGTACCTCTTGTGCGCGCTCGCTACACAGAGAGCCCGTCGCTTCTTCGGCTGTTTCTCGCATGCCCTCAGGGCCCTGGCCAGCAACTGGGCGCGCGTGGGCTTTGCTTTGAGCTTTCCCGCTTCTTCCTGCTTCTTCTTCGCGGCCGCGGTTGCTTCTTCCTGTTGTTTCCTCGCGGCAGACGCCGCTTCTTCTTGGTGTTTCTTCGCTTCCCCGGCCAGCTGAACGGCGTGTTCTTCGCCCTTTCTGAGAGCTTCTTCCAAGTTCTTCAGGGCTGCCTCCTGTTTCTGGAGGGCTTCTTCGTGTTCCTTGACTTCTTGGGCTTCGACTTCTTCCGCCGTAATCGCCCTTACCTCGACCGGCTCGGCCGTGGTGACCGTGATCGTCGATTCCACCCCTGTCGGGTCCAGCATGAGATTGTTGTTTTTTTCTCCCAAAGGAACCGCTTTGAGCTTTTCGCCACCGGCACCTTCGTATTCGTCAGGCGTCTGCACGCCTCCCGACTTGCTGAGCGTCGTCGTGAAGGACGTCGTTTCTGTATTCAGCGGAGCTCCGGGGGCGAGGAACGACCCTTCGCCCCGGGCAGGTACTCCCCCACATTCAAATTTCATATACGTGCCGCCGTGCGGATTGAGGAGGACAGCGACTTCGTGTTTTGCCTGGGCTATGTAAACGAGTTCAGCACCAATCTCCCCTGTCTGGATTTCTTCTGCCCCCGCCGCGCTTTCGGACTTGCACTTGGCGCCGCCTTTGGTGTGGCATTCCGTGAACACAAATTCCGCTTCTGCCTTATGTGCTCCCGTGATCTTGCCTTCGCCGCGAGAGTGGGCGCAGGTCATGACGGCTCCACTGAAGCCTTCGGCTGTCACCTCTCCGCCTTCGGTGGTGAGGGAGACCGGGAAGGCGTTACCGGGAACGACGAATTCGAGCACCGGCGAAGCAGCGCTCGCGCCGGCGGGCACGAGTAGCAGCGCCATCGCCGCGATCAATACGACGACGCGAAGATGGCTGCCCCGAAGAGGTTGGCCATCCCTAGATTCTTGCCGCACCCGTGACCTCACGGCAGCAGATCTTACTAGGGGCTGTCCTCGTGGATGAGGTTGTTCGGTGAAGGAAGAGGCGGCAGGGGGGCGTATAGGACATATAAAGTGGACTGCGTGTAACCATGGTATCACGCGATTTAAAAGATATAGATAGACTCGCGCCGTCTTGGAAACAGCGACAAGGGACAACTGACACAATCGCCCGGATGCCCGAACGCCTCTTCGCCCTGCGCGGCGCCATCAGCGTCGATCGCAACGACGCGCAGGACATCCTCGACGCCACCTCGGAGCTGATGAAGGCGATCATGGAGCGCAACGCGCTCGAGCCGGAGCACGTCGTCAGCTGCATCTTCACCGCCACGAACGATCTCAACGCGGAGTTCCCAGCCGTGGCTGCCCGCGCGCTCGGCTTCGATCGCGTGCCGCTGCTCTGCGCACGAGAGATCCCCGTGCCGCGCGCGCTGCCGCGCGTGATCAGGGTGCTGATCCATTACTACGCCGATGACGAGCACGAGTCCCGGCACGTGTACCTCGGTGACGCGAGCGCGCTGCGGGCGGACCTGCAGTCGGCACAATAGGTCCGAGATGACCCTCGAGTTCACAGAGCGGATCGCGCGCATCCCCGTCTACCCGGCGGCCGGCGGCTACGCCCAGCAAGAGCCGCTCGTGCGCCTCGCGAGCAACGAGTCACCCTACCCGCCGCTGGCGGAGGTGCGCGAAGCGATCGAGCACGCGCTCTGCACGCTCAATCGCTACCCCGACCCGACCAACGCGACCCTCCGCGCTCGCCTTTCCGATCGCTACGGCGTGCCGGCGTCGCGGATCGCGATTGGCAACGGCTCCTGCGACGTGCTGCTCGCCGCCGGCGAGGCGCTGCTCGAGCCCGGCGCCGAGCTCGTCTACGCGTGGCCGTCGTTCTCGATCTACCCTCACCTCGCCGCCGCCTCCGGCGCGCGCGCGCTACAGGTCCCGCTCGACGCCGAGGACTGCCACGACCTCGACGCGATGCTCCGCGAGATCACAGTCGCGACCCGCCTGGCGATCGTCTGCAACCCCAACAACCCCACCTCGACCGCGCTGGCGCTATCGGACATCGCCGCGTTCGTCGCCGCGGTCCCGCCGCACGTCTGTGTCGTGATCGACGAGGCCTATTGCGAGTTCAACCTGCTCGACGACCCCGATGCCTCGCTCGAGCTGCTCGAGCGCCACCCGAACCTCGTGCTGCTGCGTACATTCTCCAAGGTCTACGGCCTCTGCGGGCTGCGCGTCGGCTTTGCGCTGTGCGGCTCGGAGGATCTGCCGCGCGCTGTCGACCAGGTCCGCCAGCCGTTCTTCTGCAACGCGCTCGCCCAGACGGCAGCGGTCGAGGCGCTTGCCCATCAGGACGCGGTCATCGAGCGCGTGACGCGGACGATCGCCGAGCGCCTGTCGGTCGATGAGCGGCTGCGCGCGCTGGGCCTCGACCCGGCGCTCTCGCAGGCCAACTTCTGCTGGTTCTCACTCGGCGAAGGCCGCGACGAGGCAGCGGTTATGCGGGGCCTTGAAGAGCGCGGTGTGCTCGTGCGCGGCGGCAGCGCGCTCGGTCGCGCGGGTGCGCTGCGCGTCACCTACGGCACCCCCGAGGAAAATGAGCGCTTCCTGGAGGCGCTTGCCGAGGTGTTGTGAAGGTGCTACAACTGCACGTGATGACCACCTCGGCGCCCCTATCGAAGCTTGACATTCTCGCGCCTGCCACGTGGTTGTCCTATCGCACCTGGCGATTTAGCTAGGCGCTTCGGCCGCAACCCGTCCGTGAGCGGGATGCAGATGGCCGCTGTGGGTCCCACCCCGGACCGAGTGCCGTTCCCCCGGGCGTCTCACGCCCAGTTCACGTTTCCAGGCCATAAGCTTCCAGGTGCAGTAGAAAGGATGAATCGATGATGATCGTCATGAAAGAGACCGCGACAGTCGATGAGATCGACGCGGTCGTAGCCAAGATCGAGCGTGCCGGCGCGCTCGCCCATCGCTCGCAGGGCGCGCGCGTGACCGTGATCGGCGCGATCGGGGACGTCGAGCAGGACGTTAGCGTCGAGGGCCTCGGCTTGGAGGGTCAGCCCGGCGTCGATCGCGTGGTGCCGATTCTGAAGCCCTACAAGCTCGCCTCCGCGCAGATCACCCACGGTGAGCGCACGGTCCTCGAGATCGGTGGGCGCAAGGTTGGCGGCGATAACTTCGCGCTGATCGCCGGCCCCTGTACGGTCGAGACGCGCGAGCAGACGCTTACGACCGCCCGCGTCGTGCGCGACGCGGGCGCGACCCTGTTGCGCGGTGGCGCCTACAAGCCACGCACTTCCCCCTACGCCTTCCAGGGTCTCGGTCAGGAGGGCCTGCGGCTGCTCGCCGAGGCCAAGGCCGAGACCGGCCTGCCAATCGTCACCGAGCTGATGGACATCGGTGATCTCGAACCGGTGCTCGAGGTCGCCGACGTGATCCAGATCGGCGCTCGCAACATGCAGAACTACCCGCTCCTCGCCGAGGTCGGCCGCTCGGGTCGCCCGGCGCTGCTCAAGCGCGGGCTGTCCTCGACGCTCGACGAGCTGCTGATGGCGGCTGAGTACATCCTCAAGGAAGGCAACCCCAACGTGATGCTCTGCGAGCGGGGGATCCGCACGTTCGAGACCGCCTACCGTTTCACGCTCGATCTGATGGCCGTCCCGGTGCTCAAGGAGCTCTCGCACCTGCCGGTGATTGTCGACCCCAGCCACGCGGCCGGGCGGCGCGACCTCGTGCTGCCGCTGTCGCTGGCGGCTGCGGCGGTCGGCGCCGACGGGATCATCGTAGAGGTCCATCCCAACCCCGACGAGGCGATCTGCGACGGGCCGCAGGCGCTGCGCGCGGAGGACTTCGCCGAGTATGCGCTCGCGGTGGAGCGCGCCGCGGCGCTAGCCGGCAAGGCGCTCAGCGCCGTCTGATGGACCTCCGGACCCGAGCGTCGTGAAGATCGCGGTTCTCGGGGTCGGGCTGATCGGCGGATCGATCGGCCTGGCCGCACGCGTGCGGGCGGGCGCCCAGGTGTGTGGCTATGACCCCGATCCGCGCGTGTGCGCGTCGGCCCTCGAGCTCGGCGCGATCGACGAGCAGGCGGCGGATATCCACGGCGCCGTGCATGGTGCGGACGTGGTGTTCGTGGCCACGCCGGTGGGAGCGCTTGCCCAGACCGTTAGCGCGGCCCTCGCCGGCGCGGGTCTCGACACCGTGGTCACGGATGTCGGCTCGACCAAGCGCGTCCTCGCGGAGGCCGGTATCGCCGACGAGCGGTTCATCGGCGGGCACCCTCTGGCGGGAGCGGAGACGGCCGGCGTGGAGCACGCGCGCGCCGATCTGTTCGACGGCGCCGTCTGGTACCTGACGCCCGCGCGCGGCAGCACGGCGGGAGTGTTGTATGAGCGGCTGCATCGCCTTTTGACGAGCTTCGGCGCGCAGCCCGCGGCGATCGATGCCGACACGCACGACCGCCTGATGGCGTCCGTCTCGCACCTGCCGCACGTGCTCGCCAACCTGCTCGTCGAGCAGGCTGCGAGCGTGCTCGGGGGCGAGGACGAGCAACGCCTGCCGGCGGTCGGTCCGAGCTTCCGTGACGCGACGCGCGTCGCGGGCGCGAACACCGCGATCTGGACGGACATCTACCTGTCGAACAGGGATGCCCTGATCGCCGGGATTGACGGGCTGACCGAGCGTTTGGGCGCTGTGCGCGCGGTGCTCCAGCGGGGCGACGCGGCGGCGGTGTCGGAGTGGAACGAGCGCGCGCGGGCAGACCGCGAGGCGCTGCTGGGCGCCGGGCTGGTCGGCGGGGCCGGTGGGGAGGAGGTCATCGAGCTGCGCGCCTCGGTGCCGAACCGCCCGGGCGTAATCGCCGAGCTGGCTTTGGCTCTGGGCGGAGCCGGCGTGAACATCGTCGACATGGCGCTATCCCCGTCAGAGGACAACCGCCAGGGTGTGATTGCGCTGTGGCTCTCTGGCGAGCCCCACACCGCCCGCGCGCAGGAGCTGATCGCAGGCCTCGGCTTCCCGGTGGCGCGGGCTTGAGGTGAGCGCGGCACGGTCATACTGTCGCCCAATGAATCTACGCTTCGAGCCCTCGGGCGGCCTGCACGGGAGGCTGACCGCGCCGGCGGACAAGTCGCTCTCCCACCGCGCGGCGCTGCTCGGGGCGATGTCGTCCGAGCCGGTGCGGATCGAGAACTACCTGCACGCCGCCGACACCACATCGACGCTCGAGGCCGTACGGGCGCTCGGCGCGCTCGTGGAGATTCGCGAGGGCGAAGTGGTGATCCGCGGTACCGGCTTGCGCGAGGCGCGCGAGCCTGACGGGCCGATCGACGTGGGCAACGCGGGCACGCTGCTGCGTCTGTTGCCGGGCTGGCTGGCGGCCCAGGAGGGTCGTTCGTTCACGCTCGACGGCGACGATTCGATCCGCCACCGCCCGGTCGACCGGGTTGCTGAGCCGCTGCGGCTGATGGGCGCCGAGCTGAAAGCCACGAAGGGGCGCTTCCCGCCCCTCGAGGTGCACGGAGCGCGCCTGCGCTGCATCTCCCACGAGCTGCCGGTCGCCAGCGCCCAGGTCAAGTCGTGCGTGCTCTTGGCGGCGCTCGCCGCGGACGGCGCCACGACGATCGGTGAGCCGGCGCGCAGTCGCGACCACACCGAGCGGATGCTGTTGCGTGCTGGTGTGAATATCCACCGCAACGGTCGCCACGTAACAGTTGTGAACGCCGACGAGCTGGTGCTCGAGCGAGTACGCGTGCCCGGCGATCTGAGCTCGGCGGCGTTTATGGTCGCCGCCGGAGTGCTCGTCCCGGGTTCGCGCCTGTTGATCGGGGACGTCGGCGTCAACTGGACGCGCACCGGCTTTCTGCGGATCGTGCGCCGGATGCGGGGAATCGTGCTCGGCGACCTGGAGGACGAGTCGGGCGAGCTCTCCGTGGATGAGCCGGTCAGCGACCTCGACGTCGCCCACGGCGCGCTGGAGGGAACGGTGATCGAGGGCGAGGAGGTGCCGCTGGCGATCGACGAGCTGCCGTTGGTCGCTCTGCTCGGCTGCTTCGCCGAGGGCGAGACAGTCGTGCACGGCGCCGGAGAGCTCCGCGTGAAGGAGACCGACCGGATCGCGGGCGTGGTCGAGGGTCTGCGCGGCCTTGGCGCGGAGATCGAGGCGACCGAAGATGGCTTTGCAGTAAGCGGCACCGGCGGCCTGCGCGGTGGCACGATCGACGCCCGCGGCGATCATCGCCTGGCGATGATGGGCGCGGTGGCGGGCCTCGCCTCGCGCGAAGGGGTCGAGGTGATCGGGATGGAGGCCGCCGCCGTGTCTTACCCGGAGTTCGTCGGCGACCTGGCGGCGCTCGGCTAGATGTCGTGCTTCTGCTCGGCTGGGCGCCGTGCTTCACTTCCCGGATGAGTACTTCCGAGCACGTTGCTGCCACCAAGCCCCGTCCGGCGGTCGAGCCGGCCGACCTGGCTCCCGCAACGGGTGTGCTGCCCTCCCAGCAGCTGCGCGAGGCCGTCACTACGGGATGGATTACCGCCGGCGACTGGCGCATCCCGGCTGAGTCGGTTCAGCCTGCCAGCGTGGATTTGCGGCTCGGCGAGCATGCATGGGCGCTGCGCTGCAGCTTTCTGCCCGACAGCGACTCGAGTGTCGAGGAGAAGATCGAGGACATCGCCTTCGAACGGATCGATCTGCGCGATGGGGCCACGCTCGAGCGCGACCGCCCATATCTGGTGCCGCTGATCGAGCAGCTGCATCTCCCCGAGGCGATTCGCGCCAAGGCGAACCCGAAGAGCTCGACCGGCCGCCTGGACGTGTTCACGCGCGTGCTCACCGATCGCAATCACCGCTTCGACGAGATCGCCGGCGGCTACAACGGCAAGCTCTATCTGGAGGTCGTGCCACGCACGTTCGCGATCCGCGTGAAGACTGGTCTCGCCCTCAATCAGGTGCGTCTGATGGCCGGCGACGCGCGCCTGAGCGACGCGGAGCTCCTTTCGTTGCACGAGTGCTCTCCGCTGCTCTACCGCGACTGTAGGCCCGTCCCGATCTCGGAGATCTCGATCGCCGACGGGCTGTTCCTCAGCCTTGACGTCTCGGGCTCGGCTGAGAGCATCGTGGGTTATCGCGCTAAGAAGAACAGCCTGCCGATCGACCTGACGAAGGTGGGCGCGCTGAACTGGCGCGACTACTGGGAGCCGGTCCACCCAGAGCTCGGGGGCCGTATCGTGCTCGAGCCCGAGGTCTTTTATCTGCTTCTCTCATCGGAGGGAGTCAGCGTTCCCCCTTCCTGTGCCGCCGAGATGCTCGCCTACGATCCGACCGCTGGAGAGCTGCGCACACACTATGCGGGCTTCTTCGACCCCGGGTTCGGATTCCATCGCGACCAGACCGCGCCTGGCAGTCGCGCGGCGCTGGAGGTGCGCGCACGCGACGTGTCCTTCATGGTCGAGCACCGCCAGCCGGTATGCAAGCTCGCCTTCGAGCGGATGGCCGAGGAGCCCGACGTGCTCTACGGCAAGGACATCGGCTCCAACTACCAGGGACAGCTGACGATGCTGAGCAAGCACTTCGCCGAGCAGACCGCGGGTCTCGCACAGCCAGCGCCGCGCGGTGGCGGTGGCACGCTCGAGGACATGTCACCGTCGCCGCCGCGGGCGACGTAGTCGGCTCGGATGCTGATCGCGATCGACGGACCCGCCGGGGCCGGGAAGTCAACCGTCGCACGAGCGCTCGCATGCCGACTTGGGTTCACCTACCTGGACAGCGGCGCAATGTACCGCTGTGTGGCGCTGCTGTCGCTTGCATCGCCCGTCGCGGCGCCGGCACAGCTAGCCGGCTCGGCCCGGATCGAGCTGGGCGCAGCCGTGCTACTCGACGGTCGCGACGTGAGCGAGGAGATTCGCTCGCCGGAGGTCTCGGAGGCGGCCTCGCGTGTGGCCGCCGAGGAGGGGGTGCGCGCGGCGCTTGTGTCCTCGCAACGTGCCCTGCTCGCCGTCGGCGACTGGGTCGCCGAGGGCCGTGACATCGGCACGGTCGTCGCGCCCGAGGCCGAGCTGAAGGTGTTCCTCACCGCCTCGCCCGAGGAGCGTGCGCGCCGCCGCGCCGTCGAGCTGGGCGCCGATGCGGGAACGGTGCTCGCCGAGCAGGCACTGCGCGACGAGCGCGACGCCACACGTGAGCACAGCCCGCTCGCGGCTGCCCCGGGAGCAGTGCTGCTCGACACGAGCGGGCTTACGGTCGAGGACGTGGTCGAGCGGATTGCGACGCTCGCCCGCGCGGCCTCGTCCGCGGTCTGAGCGGCGCTTGCCGCCAGCTTCGCCGGGGCATCGCTCTGCCCCAGTCATACTGGCTGGATGCTGAAGGTCGCCGTCGTCGGCTATCCGAACGTGGGGAAGTCCTCGCTGATCAACCGCCTCACGGGCACGCGCGAGGCGGTCGTGCACGAGCGCCCCGGGATCACGCGCGACCGCAAGGAGCTCGAGTGCGAGTGGAACGGGCGGCGTTTCATGCTGATCGATACGGGCGGGGTTGACTTCCAGGACGAAGATCCCCTCGCCGGCTCGATTCGTGACCAGGCCCGCGCGGGGCTGGCCGACGCGCAGGTGGCGGTACTCGTGGTCGATTCCCGCGCCGGTGTCAGGCCCGGCGATGAGGAGATGGCAGACCTGCTGCGCCGCTCAGAACTGCCATTGATCGTGGCGGCGAACAAGTGCGATGGAGTCGCCGATATGCCGCTGGCTTCGGAGTTCCATCGTCTCGGCCTCGGCACGCCGATCCCCGTCTCCGCCGCCCAGGGTCTCGGCACGGGCGATCTGCTTGACCGGATCGTCGAGCTGCTTGATTTGAGCCCGCCCACCCAGGAGGAGCCCGACCCCGACACCGTACGCCTGGCGATCATCGGCCGTCCGAACGTGGGGAAGTCCTCGCTCGTCAACCGCTTCCTCGGCGAGGAGCGTGTGATCGTCTCCGATATTGCCGGCACCACACGCGATGCGATCGACATGCCGCTGGTCGTCGGCGAGCGCAAGCTGATTCTCGTCGATACCGCCGGGATGCGCCGCCAGTCAAAGGTCGAGGACTCGGTCGAGTACTACACGGCGCTGCGCTCCCAGCGCGCGGCCGAACGCGCGGACGTCGCGCTGGTCGTGTGCGACGCGCGCGAAGGCGTTACCGCCCAGGACTTGAGGATCGCGGAGCTCGCGATGAAGGCCGGCTGCGCGACGGCGATCGTGCTGAACAAGTGGGACGTTCGCGAAGGCTCCGAGGACGACCTCGACCACGAGCGCGGACGCGTTGCTCAAAAGCTGCGCCTGCGCCCGCGCGTGCTGACCGCAAGCGCGCTCACCGGTCGCCACGTCGATCGCCTGCTGACCGAGGCGCTCGCGCTCGGCGATCGCATGTCCGGGCGCATCCCCACCGCCGAGCTCAACCGCTTCCTCGCCGAGACTGTCCAGGCGCGCCAGCCCCCCGTGGGGACTCGCCGCGGCTCGAGCCAGCACCGGCTGAAGCTGATCTACATGGCCCAGATCGGCGAGTGCCCGCCGCGCTTTGCGATCCAAATCAACTCCCGCGCGCGGGTCACGCGCGACTACGCATACTTCGTCGAGAACCGCCTGCGCGCCCGCTACGGGATGGACGGGGTGCCGCTCGTGATCGACTTCGTCGAGCGCGGCCAGCGTGGCCGCGAGCTGCCGACACGCCCGCCCCGCGAGGACGCAGCCAAGCGCGCGCGGGCCAGAAACTCCTCGGTCTCCTAACTCCCCTATTCTCTATCGACTTTTCGCCTGCGACCCCTGGAGCGATTTCCGAACCCATGAGCCAGCTTCCTGATAACGAGTATCTGTTCACTTCCGAGTCGGTCACGGAGGGGCACCCGGACAAGATCGCCGACCAGATCTCCGACGGGGTGCTCGACGCCGTGCTGAAAGATGACCCCTACGGCCGCGTGGCCTGCGAGA